>OGGV01000376.1_pt1 | contig 32334 bp, 24 predicted proteins | sample 1571301 | NCBI WGS metagenome assembly OGGV01 (sample SAMEA2582072, study PRJEB24529) | metagenome | biome: Human gut stool | place: China | collected 2011
GAAGCTGGGCAAAGGGCGAGCTGTACAACTACGACCCCGCCACCGGCGATGCCCGGAGCTGCGGCACCACCGCCAGCCTGTGCGGCGTGGAGCAGGCACTGGAAAAGGACGATAAAACCGCACTGGACTACGCCGTGAAGCGTGACCTGCTGCTGCACACTGCTATGGCGTTTTTGCAGGGCTTCCCCATGCTGAACTGCGGCGATGAAATTGCGCAGCGCAATGGCTGGGATTACAAAAACGACCCCGACCGTGTGGAGGACAGCCGCAATCTGCATCGCAGCAAATTCAACTGGGAGGATGCCAAGCAGCGCACCCAAAAGGGCACGTTGCAAAACCAGCTGTGGCAGGGCATGGAGCAGCTGCGCCAAATGCGGGCAGACCCCTGCTTTGCCCCGGATGCGTGGGTGACCACATGGGACAGCCACAACCCCGGTGTGCTGGCACTGGTGCGCAAGCGTGGTGAGGAGACGCTGGTGGGACTGTTCAACTTTACTGAGTACCCGGCAGGGGCCAGTCTGGACGCTCTGGGCGGCGAGTATCAGACCGCAGATGGAGCTTCCGTCTGGCTGGCGGATGTGGAGCTGGAGCCGTATCAGGCGCTGCTGGTAAAAAATAAATAAGCAAAACGAGCCCATCTGGCTCTCTCTTTTTGCCAAAGTTTTCCTTGTTTTTTCTTGCACCCTGCCGAAATCGGCGCATTCTCAAAAGTTCGCGTTTGCGCAGCGGAGTGGAGCAATCATAACCCCGCGTGGAAACGCGGGGTATGCAGAACGGCCCCATAGGGGCCACAATACCAGCCGCGCCTAAAGGCGTACAATGAGAGCGACGTCAACCGCATACTGACGTCGCTCTTACTTTCTCATACTATCCGCAGGTACTTCTGGCGAATCGTCGTCATCGAAGTCAGCTACATTCTTGAACGGATCTTCGTATTCCTTGAAGAAAGAGCGTCGAATCTCACGATTCAACGCTCTTTTATTGGTGCACCTCGCGCACTCATATCCGAACTTTTCTCCGCTTTCACAGCTTCCCCGAAAGCGACCGTTTCTGTACCTTCCTTATAGTTAAAGGTAATAAGTACCTTATCATCGTACCTTAAGCCATCACGTGCTGTGCATAGCAAAAGCCACCTCGCATCAAATCTGTGATAGCAGCTTGATGTGGGGTGGCTTCTATTTTATCGGATTTTTATAGCAAATTCCGTGCCTGTTCATCGGCCACGAGGATAACGCTCCAATCGCTTTCCGGATGCTCCTTGGGCAGGCTGCGGCACATATCCGTGCAATCTCTTGCACCCATGATTCCGCAGTCGTTTTTCTCGATTATTTATCGCACAGCTTGTGGGCCAGCTTCATCACGTTTTCGGCATTACCGATGGCATAATCCAGAGAGGGAACTTCTGCGATGGGCAGCTTGATCTCCTCCTGCAGCTGCTTCAGGCGGTAGCTCACCTGGGGAGCCAGAAGCACGCACTCGTAGCCATTCTGCCAGGTCTCCACAGCCTCGCCAGTCCCCATAGCCTGGATCTCCAGATCCTCACCGTGTGCGTCAGCCCAGGTCTTCATCTTCTTCATCAGGATGCTGCTGGACAGACCGCCAGCGCAGCAGAGCAAAACTTTCATAATAAAAAGCTCCTTTCAAATCATCTCACCGCACACAGAGGTGCGGAGAAAAACATTTTAGGTTAGATCCTCGCCATTTGTGGCGATGCACTTTTTGTACCAGTAGAAAGAATCCTTGCGGTAACGCTTGAGCGTACCAGTGCCATCGTTGTTTTTATCCACGTAGATAAAACCGTAGCGCTTTTTCATCTCACCGGTGGAAGCGCTTACCAGATCGATGCAGCCCCAGGGGGTATAGCCACGCAGGTCTACTCCGTCTGCCATAGCAGCCTCCATGGCCTGCACATGCGCCTTGACATAGGCGATGCGGTAGGGGTCGTGCACAGTGCCGTCTGCTTCCAGTGTGTCGGAAGCGCCGAGACCGTTTTCCACGACCATGAGCGGCAGATGATACCGAGCGTAGTACTCGTTCAGAGAGTAGCGCAGGCCGTCCGGGTCCAGGCTCCAGCCCCACTCGTTGTACGTGAGGTAGGGGTTCTTGGGGCCCATGTTCAGGTTGCCGCCTGCCGTCTCAGTGACCGGGTGGGTGGTAGCACAGCTGGTAGAGTAATAGGAGTAGGTGATCATATCCACCGTACCCTGCTGCAAGTCTACCACATCTTCAGGCGTTATGTCCAGATTCACGCCGTACTTTTTCCAGATCTTTGGTGCAAAGTACGGGTACACACCCTTGGCCATCACGTCGGCAGTGTAGTAGATGCCTTCCTGCAATTTTTCCTGCACCAGCAGCACGTCCTTGGGGTCACAGGTCAGTGGGTAGGTACTGGGTCCACCGCCGATCATGCAGCCCACCACATTTTCAGGATCGATCTCATGAGCACGTTTCACGGCACGGGCGCTGGCCACATACTGGTGGTGCAGCAGCTGGAAATCCTGCCGGATGTTCTCTGCCGGGTAACCGGGGATCAAATCCTTGATCATGAGGGGCACGTTGATCTCATTGAAGGTGAGCCAGTATTTGACCAGACCTTTGTATTCCCGGAAGATGGTCTCGGTGTAGCGGTCAAACAGCTCGATCAGCCTGCGGTTCTTCCAGCCGCCAAACGTTTCTTCCAGGTACAGCGGCACATCGTAATGCTGGATGGTGACCAGCGGCTCGATGCCGTACTTCTTCAATTCCAGAAATACGTTCCGGTAAAAATCCAGACCAGCCTGATTGGGCGTTTCCTCCACGCCGTTGGGGTAGATGCGTGTCCATGCAATGGACATACGGAGCACCTTGAAGCCCATCTCGGCAAACAGGGCAATGTCCTCTTTGTAGTGGTGGTAGAAATCGATAGCCTCATGATACGGATAGTAGTAACCCGGCAGCACGGCACGGTGTGCGCCCTCCGGCAGCGGCTGGAAGACCATCACCTTGCCGGGGTTGCCGTCCTTATCGATGTAGGTCGCATAGCGGGGTTCCGTCAGGGAACCGGCGGTCTGCACGTCCGAAGCGGCAAGGCCCTTGCCGCCCTCGTTCCAGCCGCCTTCACACTGGTTGGCAGCGGTAGCACCGCCCCAGAGGAAATCCTTCGGGAAAGGCATGGGGACGCACCTTCCTTTCTAGTTTTCAGAAGTTGAAACCGAACGGGGTGGAGCCCTTCATGTAGGGCAGCAGTTCGACCTCACGGGGGTCGATGTGGCCCACCACGTTGGTCTTGCCGTAGTTCTTCATGGGCTTACGAGCGATCTGCACCTCACCGGCGTACTGGCCATAGAGGTTGTTGTCGATCAGCACGTCACCGGGCTGGATGTCTACGGTGTTGAAGGGCTCGGTCGCCTCTCGCAGCATACGGCTCTCCAGGGTGCGGATAATCCACTCGCCGCTGTCGCCACGAACGGACAGGTTCATCCGCAGGCGCTTCTTCATGCTCTCGGGCAGGCCTTCGGACGGAGTCATGTGGAACATGATCTTGGTGCTGTTGGCGGCGGCCATGGCTTCCAGCTCGGCATCGGTGGCGTAGGCGTTGGCGATGATGATATCGTTGACATACCCCATCATCACATAGTGCCCCACCTGGATCTCAATGGGCCAGTCACGGTGCATTTCCAGCGTGGGCAGACCCTCGGTGACGGGCCAGGGGCCAAAGGCCTCCGGGTTTTGGGAGGTAACGAAGGACTGCAAACGCAGGTTGTGCTTGACCATGGGTGCAGATCCCTTTTCAAAGTGCTCCAGAGAAACGCCGGTGTAGCGGTGCGGATAGTAGTTGTGGCAGCCCATGATCATATCACGGTCGCCGCCGGCAGCCAGCACATGACCCACATGATCCTGAGTGTTGCAGCCGTTCACGCAGATCTTGATCCCCTCTTTGTTCTTGGAGAGGAAGGCTTCTTCCATATCGTTCAGGCCCAGATCCAGACGCAGGACATCCACCTGCAGCTCGGTGAAGAAAGACAGATCCAGCGGCCCGTGGAAGAAGCTTGCGTTGATGCCCATGCGTTCAAACATCATGGGGTTCACATCGGCTTCGATCTCAAAACCCAGCTCCTTGGCCTTGGCCAGCAGGGGCTTGTAGCGGTCGATGGTCTGCTGGCGGTCACCTGCGCCCAGCAGAGCGATGAACAGCAGGTCAAAGCCCAGCTTTGCAGCCTTTTCCAGATAAGCCACATCCTGCTCAAAGGTGCTGCGCTCAGGGTACAGGGAGATGCCCAGTCTTCTCTTTTGCATTTCAGTTTCTCCTTAAATGTTTATTCTGTGTGATAAAAGCCGAAAAAGCGAGCCGATCTATGCCGACCGGCCCGCTTTTTTCAACCGGCTTTGGGTTCCAAAGTGGTAAATTTACAGTTGTAAAGGTTGACCGGATCTTGCAAGATTACTTGTTCTGGGCAGCCAGTTCAGCAGCTTCGGCAGCAGCCTCTTCTTCGATGCACTGCTTCTCGTAGATCTTGTAGAAGGGACGCCAGATCATCCAGCAGACCGGGAACATCAGCAAAGAGAAGATGACATTGCGCCAGTCCAGCGTACTCAGGAAGGTACCGAACACCACCGGCATCGTGGTCATGATCAGCACCTGGGGATAAGCCATCAGGTGCAGGTTCCATGCAACCAGTGCCAGTGCAGAGCAGACCAGCGGGCACAGCATGAAGGGGATCAGCAGGAGGCCGTTATACATGATGGGATAGCCGAAGATGGCAGGCTCGTTGATGCCGAACAGGCCGGGCACAAAGGATGCCTTGGAAACAGCCTGGATGCGCTTGGATTTGCTCTTGAGACCCATCAGAGAGAAGGGCATGGTATTGCCTGCACCGCCCATGATGCCGTTGCCGACCATCAGGAATACGGGGAAGAACTGCAAGGGCTGGCCAGCGGCAGCCAATGCGGAGTTTGTAGTGTAAGCAGTGATGTAAGGCACCATCAAAACGGTGAAGATCACGCTGGTGCCATGGATACCAAAGAACCAGCACAGCTGTGCCAGTGCGATGACCAAGAACATACCCGGAGTGGAAGTGAGGAAGTTGACCGGGACAGACAGTGCAACAGTGATCAAGGTCGCCAGGGTCAGGGTGCCGCCGGAAACAGCAGAGATGATCAGGGAGATGCCGTACCAGACGATGATGTTCACACCCATGGGGATGATGGCATTGAAGGAATTTGCGATTCCTTCGGGCACAGCATCGGGCAGCTTGATGGTCCAGTCGCGGTCGATGACGAACTTGCTGATGGCCACAGAGCACAGACCAACGATGATAGCCACGAACAAACCACCTGTGCCCAGCTTGCCCAGATTCAAAGCGTCAAAGGTGGAAGTAACACTGCCATCTGCTGCCAGAGTGGAAGCAGAGACCGGAGGAGAGACCACCAGAATGTAACTGACCAACGCAGTGATAACGGACTGCATCTGGTTCATCTTCTTGCGTTTTGCAAAGTTCCAGGACATGGAGAAGGCCATGAAGAAGCCCATCAGGCCCATGGTCAGCTTATAGGGCATATAGAATGCCTGATAGGATGCACTGGAAGTATCCCAGCCGAACATTGCGCCAACAGCACAGACGATCTGGATGACGGCGCCGATCATGATCAGGCCCATGGTAGCGCCCATGCCGCCGGAGATGGTGGAAAAGATCTCGCTGGAGGCCAGTTTCTGGCTGCCAACCTGCAATTTTTTCATGAACGCACTCTCGGCAAAGCGTTCAATTGCGCCTTTTTTCTCGTTTGCCATGAGAAAATCCTCCTTTTAAACAGGTGTGTGAACAGACGGACAGGGATGGCTTCGTTTTCCGTTTTCCTTTTTCTTGCAAAAAATGTGTGCACCGGCAGGCTTACTTGTCTGCCTTTTTCTCGTGCAGCTCAATGAGCTCTGCAATCAGCTCCTGTGCCAGCATACTGGTCATCAGGTGGTCCTGTGCGTGAACCAGCAGCAGATTGACCTGGGGGCCTTCGCCGTTGCCCTCATCGGTCAGCAGGCCGGTCTGGATGTGGTGCGCCTCCAGCGCCTTCTCTTGGGATTCTGCCATCAGCTTTTTCGCTTCCTCGTAGTTGCCTGCTTTTGCTTCCTGCAATGCGTGGAACGCAGCGGCACGGGCATCGCCGGAGTGGACGATCAGCATCATGGAAGTGTCGATCAGCTCATCGGGGGTCATTGCCATAGGTGTATTCCTCCTTCATCGGTTTGCGGCATCGCACGGCGGTGTGCCGCTTTCATTGGCCCGATTATACAGATGCCCTGCCGTTTCTGTCAAACCAGCTGCGGCAGGCCGTGCAGACGGAATTTTATACGCTATGTCTCTCATTTTAAACACTCCGGTCTGCGATCCATCAAAAAAGCGGCCAGCATCCCATTTTTGTCAACCATTTTCTTTTATTTGCACCAATTTTATCCAAAATCATACTTTAAATGCGGTCGATCGGTTATACACTTTTCTTCAAAGATCCTTAAAAGGTTCTTCATAAATATTTTAAAAACAAATAAAAATGACACATAATTCCATCTTATCAAGGCGAAATCCGCATATCACCCACAAAAAAAGCTCTGCCTTTTCAGCAGAGCTTGAACAGCACGAAGGATCTCCCATTGTGCAAGTTATACACAAACGCTTATAGTTTTTTGACCATTGCGATCATATATGCGAGCTCATCGTCCGAGAAACGAATGTCAAATGTTTCTTCAAGCCCGGACAAGATCTCTCGCAAATCGTTGTACAGGCGCTTGTTGCGGCTGATGATGCCCTGCCGATTGCCCTTTTCCGGCATGGCTTCACCGTTTTGCAGCCGATCGATGGCGCAGGCAATGTGCAGGAAAAGCCCCAGTTCCTGATTCTGATCCAGCCCTTCGGCGGAGATGCGCTTAATCTTCGCCAGCGCCCGAGGCAGACTCTTACGCAGCTTTTTGATGTCCAGCGCAGGCATCTGGCTGGACAGGTAGAAGAAGATCATCTCGTAGTTCACCGGCGTGTGGTCGGACTCCGGAATGGTGAGCAGCATATCCAATTTATCTGCCGGCGTCTCGAACAGCTTGACCACCGAAATGAACGGAATACCGTGCAGGCCGGGGTCGTAAGTGCCGATGACGCAGCGGATCTCGTGTTCTTCACGCAGGCGGTTCACCTCGTTCAGCAGGGCCTTGCGGTCACTGATAGAAAGTGGGATGACCTGAATGCCGTTGAGCCCGGCGTTCTTTTCCAGGTAGTTCTTCATCTGCACTGCGCCACCCTCGCCGGTCATGCACAGCGTGATGATGACCGGCGTGTTTTTGTGGTGGGAACGTCCTTCCGGCTCTGCAATGTTGGTGTAAAAATCCCGGCAGCTGCCCATGGCATCTTCGTGCAGTTCTTCCAGCGAACTGGCCGAGGCCGCCTTGCGGGAGCAGTCCACTGCAATCAGGGTGCCCGGTACCGCCACTGTGCGGATCTGCACACCGGTCTCCTTGGAGATCACCTCTGCCATGGTGCGTAGAGAGCCCATATCGTACAGCAGCAGAATGCCCTGCCCACGGTCCAGCTCCTGGATCATGGCCTTAAGCTCATCGCACGCCTGCTGCATCTCCTTGTCCAGCGGCATATCGTAGGCATAGGTATTGCCGCACCCGGCCAGCGAGTTGACCACATCCGCCACGGAGGAAGCCGTAGAGTCGCCATGCATGGCGATCAGTACCACCGGGCCGTCCTCGGCTTTATGGGTCTCGTTGCCCTCGCACAGGAACAGGGTCAGCAGAACAGCCTCATCAATGGACATGGGCACACCAAGTTCTTTTTCCATTGCCGAAGCGAACTGCATACAAATGGCATATTCCTCCCGGTGGTTCTGCACCACATCCAGAATACGCTCATTGGACAGCCGCTGCTTTGCTGCCTTTCTGCGTTCCAGCGTGGAGGAAAGGTGCAGACACAGACCGTAGAAAGTGGATTCCGGGTATACTCGGTTGAACTGGCGAGAGGTCTGTTTGAGCAGTGCATCCACACCATCCACGATGCGCCGATCCATCACCTTATACAACGATTCACGATTGACCTTGCTCTGGGGCATCCGGCTAGTGAACTGCTTCATATCATATTCCAGTTCGGCGTTGATGATGCGGCTGATGTCCTCTTCGCCGATGCCGCGCTGCCGCAGCTCATCGCCCTTGCGGTCGATGATGTCATAGACCGAATCGCTGAGCGGTGGGTGCCCGAACTCCGGCATCTGCTGGCCGGCATCACAGTTTTCCTTGTGCATACTGTCCGCCGAGAAGGTATAGGCGTAGCCCTGTGGGATCAGTTCTTCCAGCTGCTTGCGGTAGGTCTTGTAGTACAGCAGGCCTCGCTGCACGCCGCTGGGAAAATCGTTGAGGTAAAGCGGCAGTTCTTCCTTTTCGTCTGCATGAAAGGCCCGCAGGTAGGCATTGGCGCAGCCCAAACGGATATCGTTTTTGAATTGTTTTACGTTATTTTCGCACCGATACAAGCACAGGCAGTGCAGCAGTTCAGCGTTCACTCGCACAGTGCGCTTCATTCGCACAGCCTCATTGATCAGGAACTGCTGCACCAGCGCAAAACGCTCCCCCAGCTGCCAGTTTTGCAGCGGCTGCAATTCGATCCGGGCGGAAAAGCGAGCCGTGTAGGCATCCTTGACCGAAGCACGGGCTTTATCCTGCAGGGAACACACCAGAATGATATCTCGCAGCACAGCATCGTCATTCTCGATCAGGTCGAGCAAATGTTCCCGGCAGCCCACCGGCAGATATTCGACGTTATCCAGAAACAGCATCCCACCCTTGGCCTTTTCCAGTGCTTCGCCTGCACCAAACAGGCGGCTGTATGCTTTTTCCTCCTGATCGTCATAATAGTGGCAGCTGAAACGTTCAAAGGGCGCACCCACCGGGAGCACCTTATTCTCGCAAGCGAACTGGTACATCAGGTAGCCAAATGTAGTCTTGCCCGAACCGGAAGGGCCTTCGATCAGGGTATTCAGGCTGTGATCCGGGTAAAGAATCGCTGCCTTTGCCATCTGAATCATGGGCCTCAAACTGCCCTCGCAACTGTCCAGTATCTTGAAGCAGGAAGTCTCGCCCCTCGGTGTATCCCCTGCCATCAGCGGCCGGTAGTGCACCGGACGACCCGGCAGCTTTTCCATCTTCCCATCTGCCACCAGCTCGTTGAGCAGAGTGCTCAGGTTAGAGCGCTGCATTTGCAGCTGTTCTGCCAGTTCCTGTGTGGTCACGCCAACTTCCCGTTTTTCCGGAGCAGCGGCCACCAGCCGCTGCACACAGGAAACTACTTCCTCTTTCTTGGTCATACGCCGCTCCATTCCCATAGTGTATAAAAGTGTATACACACAGCATAGCATGTCTGCCTCCATTTCGTCAAGTAATTTTAATTGGCCTTTTATCCTTCGTGAAACCTAACAGGGGCAAATACCGTCCCTGTTCTAGCGCCTTATATTCCCTTACATTGTGTTTCGATGCAACTTTCACCTTTATTCTTTGTCAAGAGGGCTGGCAGCGTCCAGCCCTCTCTCTTTTTACCAAAGTTTCCCTTGTGTTTTCTTGCACCCTACCGAAAGTGACGTGTTCTCAAAAGTTCGCGTTTGCGCAGCGGAGCAATGAAAGCCCCAGTGGGGCTTTTAAGCGACAGAACGGTCTTGCGCAGCAAGATGGAGGGGCCTCGCCCCGACAAGTTCACGTTGACACGGCACGAATTTTGTGGTAATCTATCCCAACAATTTAATATTTACATAAAAGGAGGCGCAGGAGCGAAAGATCACGGTCGAGAAAGAACTGCTGTCCAGCACCTCCATCCACGAAGTCCACGCCCTGCTGAAAACAGCCTTTTCCTATGCGGTGGAATGGGACTTGATCCACAAGATTCCCCTGCCCCGTGATGCGCCTAAGGTCAACAGCGAGGATCGCACTATCTGGGATGAAAAGACCATGCTGGCAGCGTTGCAGACCATCGAGAACCCGGCACTCCATCTGGCGGTGCATCTGAGCATGATCCTTTCGCTCCGTGAGGGCGAAATTCCCGGCTTGCAGCCGAGTGATCTGGATTTCGATGCCGCAGATGGCCGTGGCACGATTCTGGTGAACAAGATCATGCAGCGAGCCAATAAGGACGCTCTGGAAAAACTCGACCCCAAGCAGGTCTACTACACGTTCCCGGACAGGCGTGAGGGTAGCAAATCCTCTCTCATCCTGAAAAAGCCCAAGACCAAGAAGTCAAATCGTATCCTGTATATGACCAAACCTCTGAAAGAGGAACTTCAAGCATGGCTTGAAAAGCTCAAGCAGGACGAGCAGAGCGCCCCGGAGAAGTACAGCAACTGCGGACAGCTGTTCCGACTCCCGGACGGTCTGCCCATCGCACCGGAGCTGCTGACGAAATGGTACCGTCTGTGGAGAGCGGAGCACCCGGAGTTTGAACAGATCGTGTTCCATGGTCTGCGGCACTCCAGTGCCACCTATCAGCTCTTGCAGTCGGACGGCGACTTCAAGTCGGTGCAAGGCAATACAGGTCACGCCACCGCATCTGTCCTGATGGACACCTACGCCCACACGCAGGACAAGCCCCGGCTGGAACTGACCGAGAAGATCGAAGCGAACTTCTATTCCCAAGACCTGACCCCGGCAGCACCCCAGCCCCGGCAAAATGAAAAGCCGGCGGCAACAAAAATCTCCGGCAAGGAGATCCTTGAAGCCATCCGGCTGATGGACGCAGACGAACGCAGAGAATTGACGAGAGCCTTGTTCGCCTAAAATTTCTTCTTTTTATGCAAAGGAAAGCAGGCTGTGCAAACCTTGCGCAGAAAAGCCCCTGATTCGGGCAAATGTGCAAACGGTGTGCAGAAAGTGTGCAGCCGCTTTCCTACATAAAGAAAGAACGCCAAATCTTACGATTTGACGTTCAAAATTCGGTGCACCTCGCGCACACATATCCGAACTTTTCTCCGCTTTCACAGCTTCCCTGAAAGCGACCGTTTCCGTACCTTCCTTATAATTAAAGGTAATGAGAATCTTATCATCGTAGAGATAGATGGCATTGATGAAGGTATCCACCAGTGCCTGCCGCTGCTCCGGCTGGGTCATATCCAGCTTGCGGAAACGAAGCAGCCATCGCAATCCAACTTTTTAATCGTTTGCAACATCGTTGGATTGCATATCGCAAAATATGCCAGTCAGAACAGTATTCCAAACTTGCCCTTGCGATTGAACCGGACGAACTCTTCTTTCATCTTCGGTTTTGCCAGACGTTCCTCTGCAATGCGGGCTTGCAGTTCTTTTCGCTGATCTTCCAGAGCTTCCAGCCGTTCCTTGGTAGAGCTGGTCAGAATGCCCATCTGGATGGCATTCAGCATATTGGTGATGCCGACTTCCGTTTCCCGCAGCTGCTTTTCGTAGATAGGCAGGTCGGTGCTCTCCTGATTTTGCAGTTTCATGACCTTGGTGATGATGGCATTCATGGAAGCATCATCCTCTACCAGCTTCATAGTCTCGGCAACTACCAGATCTTCCAGCCACTGCTTCCGCACCGCCTTTTTGTCGCAGGTCTTTTTCTTCCTGGCGGCAGCACACTTGTAATAGGTGTACATCTTCCCGGTGTGGCTGACACCGCTTTCTCCGAACATCAGCGCTCCGCACTTGCCGCAGTACAGCTTGGTAGTCAACAGATAGGTATCCTCTGCCTTATAACGGGCAGGAGCCTTTTTATTTTTTGCCAGCTTATCCTGCACCTTGTTGAACAACTCTTCCGATACCAACGCCGGAATTGCATTGGGCTGCACCACATCCCGCAAGCGCAATTCGCCGATGTACCGGCGATTACTCAGCATCCGCTGAATCGTATTGTAGGACATCTCCCCGCCCATCGAATTCTTAATGTTGTGCGCCTTTAACCAATCCCGCAGGTCGGTCATAGTCGCGCCGTCTGCATACTTCTGGAACGTCTGCTCCACATACGGAGCCAACAACGGGTCAGGCTGGTAATGCCTGGTCTCATCGATCATGTAGCCGAACGGAATCGTGCCGCCATTATAAATACCCTTGAGAGCGTTTTCGGTCATGCCGCGCACGACCTTTTCGGACAGGTCAGCCGAGTAATATTCGGCATAGCCCTCCAGCACCGACTCCAGAATGATACCCTCCGGGCCAGCCGAAATGACTTCCGTCGCCGACACCAGTTTCACGCCGTTCCGTTTCAGTTGGGTCTTGTACCGGGCACTGTCGTAGCGGTTCCGGGCAAAGCGGTCGAGCTTCCAGACAATGATGACATCAAAGATTCCCCGCTCGCTGTCCTTGATCATCTGCTGGAACTGCGGGCGGTTGTCCGTCTTTGCAGAGATGGCACGGTCAATGTAGTGCTTCACCACCGTAAAGCCGTTCTTCTCCGCATAGGCGGTGCATTCCCGGATCTGACCTTCAATGGATTCTTCTCGCTGGCTGTCAGTGGAATAACGTGCGTAGATCACAGCGGTCATGACAAGCACCTCTCTTTTTTATATCAATGAACGGCGGAGCGTTCATTCGAATCAATGTTTCGTATAATGTATACACCACAATTTTAAAATTATTTCAATACCAATTATTTATCCTCCTGCGAATTTCGACTTATCAATTCCTGCAACCTCTCAGTTTCTTCTTTGGCATAAGCTCTGGCATCAGCCTCCACCGGCTGGAAATAGTAGCCCAGAATATCCTCGTCGCCCGAGACGTACCCGCTCTGATAGTTCCGCAGCCATCGTCTGGCCTGGTCGTAGTAGGCCGCCTAGGCTGCGGCATCGTCCCAGTCGATGTTCTCCACCACATAGGCCTGCTGCGCATGGTACGCCTCGTGGGCGATGGTGTCCATGGTCTCCTGCGCGGTCCCGCTTTCCAGCACAGAGCGGGAAAGCACGATCTGCCGGGAAGCGACGCTGTAGTAGCCCAGCCGGTCCTCGTCGAGCGGTTGAACCGTGATTTCTGTCCCGTCAGGCACCCCCAGCATGGCAAGCTCATAGGCGGCCAGCTGCTTTACCAGTTCGGTCTTGCTGTCCAGAGATGCCGTTTCCCAGGCATTCTCTGCAAAGCCGGGCAGGAACTTCTTTTCGTGAAGCTGCGCCGTCGTTTCCGCCTGCGTCTGCGCAGATGCCGCTGCGGTCAGATAAACCCGGCTGCTCCACACGCCCCATACTGCCGGGACTGCCAGCAGGAGTGCCGCCAGCAGCACGCCGAACCGTCGGCAGTTCTCCCGGATGCGGTCCTCTCCGCACAGGATGTCAAAATCGCTGCACCCGCAGCGGCGGCTTTTCCGTCGGAACTTCCTGAAGCTCTCGCATCGGAACCAAAACACGCCCGAAAGCCAGAGGACCGCCAGCAGCACCCCAATCAGCCAGACATGCCGGAGCACCGCCAGCGCAAACAACAGCTCCGCCGGCAGCAGCGCGGCGCACCACAGAAAAAACGGCCCGCCGGTCACGCAGGCCGTTGTTGCCGGGACCAGACCCCACCAGAGCAAATGCAGGATTCCATAGCCGGACGCAATGGTCTCGCCGGAGATCCCCGGCCCCAGAAGCTGCGGTTTTGTACAGTGCAGCCAGCCGATCACGCAGCCGCTGAAGATCATCGCCAGCATAGCCGATATCAACCCGGCAAGTTTTCTGCTCTTTGTCATAACGGCTTCCTTTCTGTTCTGCTGTGCGGTCCTCATTCTTCCGGCTCAGATGCCTGCAGGTAGAGCCGCTCGATCTCTATTTCGGCTTCTGCTGGAAAAGTGGCCCACACCTTGAAATAGATGCCCGCGCGGCAGCGGCGCAGCGTGACTGCCGCAGGGGCTTCGCCCTCCAGCACATAGGCCCGGCAGCGTGTGCCGGACTGCCGGAGATACAGCACGGTGTGCTCTCCGATGTAATACCGGTAGCCGCCCGACGGCAGACCGCCGCCAAAGCCGGTGCTTCCAAGCTCACAGAGCACCAGCACCATCACAATCACCACACCGCCGACCACGGGCAGGACATTCAGCGTGAACGCGTACTCCATCCTTTCACCCCCCCCTCAGTGCAGGAAGAGACGGATGAGCACAAAGGGCAGGGCGCAGAGCAACACGACGCCCACGAACAGCGCGATGAGCGAGAAGATGGACGCCACGAACTGGTAGATCATCATACTGATCTGCCAGCGGAAGATCATCACGATCGCTGCCGCAGCAGCGACAATCAGCCGGGTGGGCAATGTCTCCGCGCGCCAGATGAAAAAGGCCGACAGCAGCACGGTCATGCCGCAGATTACGATACACAGGTTGCCGAGTGCAGACTCAAACATAGCAGTTTCTCCTTTTCTGTTGAAGCAGGTTTGTCTTACACTACAGACAAGCCCGCCGGTTGGGCTCCGGTTGGAAAAACGCGGAAAATAATTTCAGCGCCCGCCATGGCGGTGGCCGCCGCTATGACCGCCATGCCCGCCGCTGCCGTGGCCACCGCCGTGGCCGCCGTGACCGCCGGGCCCATGACCGCCACCGCTGCGGCCACCGCCCCGACCCAGCACGGCACCCTGGCCCTTGCCGCTGCCCTGGGAGGCTGACACCGACTTGGAGGTGCCAAACTTCAGCCCGCTCTCGCGGCCCTGCGAGCCGGGAGCACCCGGGTCATCCCCGCGTTCCCGGCCGCCGTCCTCGGAGGAGCCTGTCGCGGCTTTGCTGGCAGTGCTCTGGGTGGGTACGGGGCCGTACTTCCCGTTTGCCGTATTCTCGCGCAGGGACTGCACAAAGGCATCGTGCCGCTGCGCCTCCGTCATTCTCGGCTGCTGCACCGTCGGTGTGTTGTTCTGGGTGTTTTTGCCGTTCTCGCTGTTTTTGCCCCAAAGGGAACTGAAGAATCCCATTGTGTGCTCCTTTCGCATTCGTCTGTTTTTGTCCGGTCACATAAGATAAGCCCGCCGGAGCAGCTGCAGTTGGAATTTTCGGTGCAAGATCTCAAAATCCCATGTTTTTTTACGCACACCTCCTGCGCGGTTCGCACCGGAAAAAGCGGCATTCTTTTCTCCATTCCGCTTTTCTTTTTGCGCAGAGTGTGTTATAATGGTGCCAGCATTATGAAAAAGGTGCATTCTACCGATTTCCGGCCGGTCACTTTTGTTCATTTTTGCCATCACACCCCGCAAGGGGACGTAGGATGGGACCATCACGGTGGGGATTAGCGCCGCAGGCAGCTTAGATCACACCCCGCAAGGGGACGTAGGACAAAACATGCCGCTTTCGCAATATGATGTACCTCCACTTCGTTACACCCCGCAAGGGGACGTTGGAAATTCCACTTAAACTTGGAAAAGGTTGCCAAGCGCATTACATCACACCCCGCAAGGGGACGGAGGATATGCCTTCATCGCACACAACATCATCCGAAGTATTTGTAGTTACACCCCGCAAGGGGACGTAGGATATGCCGTTTCGCTGGCCTTCGCCGCGTTTGCGGAAGACGTTACACCCCGCAAGGGGACGCAGACAACTGCCTCGCTTTGCTGCACATTTTCGTGCGGTGAAGCGGGGCAGCTGCTTTTTTGTGAAATTTCGGGTGGCTCCCGATATTTTTCCGGATTATTTCCAACTGAGGGGAATTCCGCAGGCTTTTTATAAAATACGGGCTTTTTCCGTTGACGAATCTTCCATAAAATGCGCCGAAATTTCTCTATTCCCGGCGCTTTTCTTCGCCTGATTTCATGCTATAATAGGGACAATCCCTTTCAAAACCGTTTTTTCGTGTATTTCTTTGCTATTTTGTCCAAAGGAGATGATTCCTTGCACACGCTCACCTTGCAGGCGACCTTCTGCGGCCTGCTGCATGACCTTGGCAAGCTCGCATTCCGGGCCGACAAAACCACTGCCGACCTGTTGGCTGCCCTGCCGGACACCCCGGATTGGGCCGCCGTGCGCAGCTGCGGCACCGCAGAGCCGCTTTCCGACGCAGCCCGCTGCGCGGCCTTTGCCCGCAGCCTGTCTGTGACCTCCGACACCCCCGCCGACGAACCGGCCAGCTCCCGCTACCGGCCCCTGCGCTCCATTTTCAGTCACCTGAACGGGGAGCATCCGGGGTATTCCGTTCCGGCTGCCCGCCCGGACGGTGCCCTGCACGACCCCGTGCAGGATGCGCCGGACATTCCCGCCGCCGTTTACCGGGAGCTCTATCAGGAGCTGACGGGGCAGCTCACCGGCCTGCAGTTCAGCCCGGCGCAGGCAAACGCGCTGCTGGGCCTGCTGGAATCCCAGTTCAGCGGCCTGCCTGCCAGCACCGCGCGGGACGAGGACCGGGATATTTCCCTCTATGACCAGCTCAAGCTGACGGCGGCTCTGGCGGCCTGCGTCAGCGAGTACCTGCAGCAGGCCGACGCCTTTTCCCTGCTGGACACTCCCGCAGAGCTGCGCCGGGAACCGGCGTTCCTGCTCTACACCGCCGACTTTTCCCGTATCCAGCGGTTCATCTACACCGTCCATACCGAGGGTGCCCTGCGGTCCCTCCGCAGCCGTTCGTTCTTTCTGGAACTGCTTATGGAGCACTACATGGACGAGCTGCTGGACGGCTGCGGCCTGACCCGGACCAACATCATTTACAGCGGCGGCGGGCACTGCTATCTCCTGCTGCCCAACACCGCCGCCGTGCAGCAGACCCTTGCCGACTGGAACCGGGCCTTCAACGGCTGGCTGAACGAACAGTTCGGCGTGCAGCTGTTCCTGGCCAACGGTTGGACCCCCTGCAGCGCCAACGACCTGTGCAATGTCCCCGCAGAGGCAAGCCCCTACAAGGCCCTGTTCCGCCGGGTCAACGCCATTGCCGAGCAGCACAAGCAGCACCCCTACGATGCCGCTGCGCTCCGCGCCCTGAACCGTGTGCAAGCCATCCCCGACGGTACCCGGGAGTGCAAGGTGTGCGGCAATTCCGCACAGGTCAACGCCGAGGGTCTCTGCCCGTGGTGCAATCGGTTTGCCAACCTGTCGGCACAGATCCAGAACCAGTCGATTTATCTGGTCCACAGCACGCCCCGCCCCGGTGCCTTTGCGCTGCCGGGCATCCGGGGCAGCAAACGGTTCCTTTCGTTCTCGAACGACTCTGCCCTCTGCGCCGATGCTGTGCGTTCCTACACCAAGAACCGGCTGGTGCGGACGCTCAGCCCGTCCATCAACCTGTTCGTCGGCGACTATGCCGCCGGCAACCGCATTGAGGATCTTGCCGACCAGTCGGAGGGCATCCGCCGCGTCGCCATCTGCCGCATGGACGTGGACAATCTGGGGCAGGCCTTTATTGCCGGCTTTGAGCAGCCGGACCAGACCGACCCCGTGCAGCGGATGAAGTACGTCAACCTGTTCCGCGCCGCAGCGTTCTCGCGGCAGATGTCGCTGTTCTTCAAGTACCACATCAACGGCCTGCTGCAGGGGCTTTGCGTCAGCATCGTCTACGCCGGCGGCGACGACGTCTTTCTGGTCGGTGCCTGGAACCACACCCTGCAGGCCGCCCTGCGCATCCAGAAGCACCTGCGCAGCTACACCTGCGGGGCGCTGACCATCAGCGCGGGCATCGCAATGTTCAACGAACATTATCCCATCCGTGCCGCAGCCGAACAGACCGCCGCGCTGGAGGACGAAGCCAAAAAGCTGCCCGGCAAGAACGGTGCTGCGCTATTCGATGCCGTGCCCGACCACACCTATTCCTGGGATGTGCTGCAGGACAAAGTGCTGGGCGAAAAACTTGCCTGTCTGGAGCAGTTCTTTGCACAGGTCCAGAAAAACGATGACGATCACCGCGGCAATTCCATGCTGTACAACCTGACCGACCTGCTGCGCAATACCCAGGAGGACCACGTCAATTTTGCACGGTGCGTCTACCTGCTTGCCCGGCTGCGCCCGGACGAGAAGAAGGCAAGTGAGGCCCTGAAGGACGCATACCGGACCTTCTCGCACAATGTTCTGGACTGGGCGCGGAACCCGGAACAGCGCCGACAGCTGATCACTGCGATCTACATTTATGTCTATCAGAAACGAGGGAGAGAGTGATATGCCAAAACCGAATCATCCTTCCGGCAAAGGCCCGGCCAAGCAAAAGGCCGCTGCCGCAGAGCCGGTCATTCCGGAAAACTACGTTGATTTTGCGGAACAGTTGATGAAGGAGAATTGCTCCCTGATCACCAAGACCAAGATCCAAAACCTGCTCCGCCTGGCCTGTGACGTTTACAACAACGAGAACCGCCGCACCGAGGAGCGGCTTTTGAAGGAGAGCGTCAATCAGATCAAGCTGTTGCGCATCCGCCTGGCTTACGAATGCGGCCGCGACCCGCAGGTGCGCCAGTTTGTGGAAAGTGCCAACCTGTTTGAGTATCTCGCCAAGCTGTCCTCTGTCGGTACCTGCACACGGCAGGACCTGATCGATTATTACCACTACATGGAAGCCCTCGTCGCCTTCCATCGTTACTACTCTGAATCCAAAACCGGAGAGGAGAATGCATCATGACCGGCAAAATTCTGATCAAGTGTGACCTTGTTGTCCGCACAGGGCTTCACATCGGCGGTTCTTCGTCTTTTTCTGCCATCGGCACCGTGGATAGTCCTGTCATCCGTGACCCGTTCACCGGGCTGCCCATCGTGCCGGGCAGCAGCCTGAAGGGCAAGCTCCGAACGTTGCTTGCCCGCTGCAGCTGTGTCAACGGCGCAACGCTTCCGGATTTTTCCGCAGACGGCGAGGTCCTCCTGCGGATGTTCGGCAGCTCTGAACCGGTCCGCTTTGCGCGGCTGCAGTTTGCAGATTCCTTTCTGCTCAACTACGACCAGCTGAAAGGCGTGGGCGTGACCGAAGTCAAGTCGGAGAACACGATCAACCGCCTTACCTCCAAGGCCAACCCACGCCAGATCGAGCGCATAGTTGCCGGTGCCCGGTTCGGGGTCAACATCGTTTACAACCTGTCCGACCCCAAAGAGATGGAAGAGGACCTTTTGCTTCTGTCCAAGGCCATGAAGCTGCTCCAGCTGGACTACCTTGGCGGGCACGGCTCCCGCGGCAACGGCCGTGTGAGCTTCCAGAACTTCCAGGTGATCCCTTACCCGGAGACGCTGAACGTTGATCTGGACGGCATCCGCCAAACCTTCAAAACCGAGGTCGAAGAGTATGAACTATTTTCTGCTAAAGCTGGCGTTTGATACCGCCGTCCACTTCGGCGGTTCCGACTCGGCGGTCGGCTCCCAGTCCTCTGCCCTGACCCTGCGTGCCGACACGATTTTTTCGGCCCTGTGCCACACGGCGCTGGAAGTGTACGGCGAGCCCGCACTGGAGGAGCTTCTCGTCTCTGCCGATGCGGACGCCCTGCGCATCAGCGATGCCATGCCCTGGCGGGGGGATTCCTTTTACCTGCCCAAGCCGATCGCCGCATCCACATCCCCTGCCGAGCTTTCCACCGTTGAGCGCAAGGCGGTCAAAAAGCTTGCCTGGATCCCGGTCTCCAAATTCGACCGCTACACCGCCAGCCTGCACAGCGGCACCTACCCGCTGGACGAGCTGGACCAGAACTTTGGCCAGGCCTACGAGCAGACCAAGGCCAGCGTGACCGATGGTGCCGACGCCAAGCCGTACTTTGTCGGCCTGTACCGCCTGCACGCAGGCTGCGGCCTGTATGTTCTGTGTGCCTGTGAGGGCAACGACCAGCTCAAGATGCTGAAGGAGCTCTTCACCCTTCTGGGCCTGAGCGGGATCGGCGGCCGCACCAGCGCCGGTTACGGCCGGTTCCATCTGGACGGCGAGCCCATCTGCCTAAACACCGCCGAGGACGCATCCTTGCGCTGGATGCTGCAGGCGCTGGAGCGCGGCACCGCGCCCTACCTGCTGCTGACCAGCAGTCTGCCCACCGGGGAGGAGATGGACGCCGCATTGGAAGGTGCGGCGTTCCAGCTGGCCCGGCGCGGCGGCTTTGCCTCCACCGAATGGGTGGAGACCCCCGTCAAGAAGCAGACCCAGTATTTTCTCACTGCGGGTTCCGTGCTGCAGCACACCTATCAGGGTGAGCTCTGCGATGTTGGCATCGGGGTCCCGCATCCGGTTTACCGCTATTCCAAACCGCTGTTTATGGGGGTGACACTATGATCCAGCAGGATCACCTGCAGATCTTTGATCTGACGCTGAAAACGCAGTCTCCTTTGTTCGTTGGCAGCGGCCGTAAGATCGGCAAGCGGGAATACATCTATTCCCCGAACCAGGGCTGCGTCAAAATCCTCAACATGGAGCTGTTTTTTGATTACATGCTCCGGCACGATCTGGTGCGGCAGTTCGAGAAGTTCATGCTCAGCTCCAACAGCAGTCTGCTGGACTTCTGGACCAGAGACTGTCATCTTGCAGAAGATTGGCTGGAACACCCGAAGTTGATGGGCGACAAGCCATTGGTACAGTATCGCCTGGCCGTGACCGAGGATGTTGCCGGTTACAACGGCACCAAGGAGATCCATCAGTTTCAGCGCGACGCCTACGGCCGCGCCTATATCCCCGGCAGCAGCCTGAAAGGCGCGCTGCGCACGGCGTGGCTGGTGCATCTGCTGCTGCACGAGACGCCGGTCTCCGACAAAAAACGCACTCTGGAAGCGTTTGAGGTCAACCACGATTACGTATTTCCGGAGGGCAGCTACGCCAACAAGCTGAGATCCGGTGCTGCCGCCGACGACATCCTGGACAGCATTTTCCGTGGTGTTCAGGTCTCCGACAGCGCCCCCATCGACCACGACAAGCTGATTCTGACCGGTCGCACCCTGATCTCGCCCCTTTCCGCTGCCCGGGTCGAGGACTTTGACGGTGACGCCAAGGATCTGCCCCTCTATCAGGAGTGTGTGCGTCCGGGCGAGACCATCCGCTTCCGGCTGACGCTGGACCAGAGCATCCTCAACCGGCATATCCACCCCATTACAAAGGATGCTCTGCTGGAAGCCATCGCCGGGTTCAGCAGCTTTTATCAGGATACCTTCCTGTCGCACTTCCCGCAGGGCCATCCCGTTGCAAACATCCCGAACACCCCGCACCTCATCCTTGGCGGTGGCACCGGCTTCCTCTCCAAAACGGTCAGTTACCCTTACCTGAAGGACGATTATGCCGCCGCCCTGAAATGGACCCAGCGCATTCTGCAGACCCAGCACGGTCGTCATGAGGCAGACATCAGCCTTGGCGTTTCGCCGCACCGCGCGCGGTACATCACCTATGCAGGCAAGCGCTACCCGGCCGGGTTCTGCGAGGTGAACATCCTATGATCGAGCAGCTGCAATTCTCGCTGCGCACAGCAGAGACCCCACGGCTGCCCTCCGCGTGGGCCTACCGCATTTATGGCTGGCTGATGGCACAGCTTCCCGCCGATACCGCCGCTCGGCTCCATGAGCAGGGCGAGCACCCGCTGTCGCAGTCCCTGTGCTTTGACGCTGCTGCGCAGACCTCGGTGTGGACGCTGAATCTTCTGGACGAAGCCCTCGCCGCACAGGTGCGGCCGTTGCTTGCGGGCTGCACCACACTGGAACTGCACGGCGCGCCCCTGCAGATGGAGCCGCTGGGCAGCCACTCGGTGGAAAACGGCCTGCAGCTTCTGCTGGCTGCGCGGGAGGAGCCTGCCAGCCGGACAAGGCTGTGGTTCCGCACCCCCTGCGCCTTCAAGCAGGCGGGACGCTACGCCATCTACCCGCAGGAATTCCTGCTGCTGCAGAGCCTTGTGCTGCACTGGAACACCGCCTTTCCGGATTGCCAGCTGAGCGACCCGGACGCGCTGGACGCTATCCTGCGTGGGCTGCACATCCTGGATTACAACCTGCACACCGTCTCCTATCCCATCAAGAACACCTGCATCCCGGGCTTTGTGGGCAGCGCTGTCGTAGAGGCCCGGCTGGCCCTGCCGCTGCTGGAACTCTGGAACGCCCTGCTCTCCTTTGCGCCCTACGGCGGCATCGGGATCAAAACCACCCTTGGCATGGGCGGCGTATCGGTGGAGCCGCTGGTTCTGCCGCAGAAGTTACGATAAATGTGTGTAGCCCTTTCTTCTGGCACAAAATTGTGCTGCACTTAGATCATACCCGCGAGGGGATAACAAAAAACAGCCATCACTTCAGTTGGAAAGTGACGGCTGTTTTTGTTATGACTTTTTGAGCCTTAAAATGCTTTGTTGCTGTCCAGTAGTTCTATGCCCACCGGGGCAGTGGCTTTACACTCTTTCAGTTTGAAGAGGTAGAACGCAACGTCCCCCAACGTCTGCTCAATGGCGCTTGTACTGAGCGGCAGAAGCCCTGTGTCCTTTTGAAATTTAACCGCGCTGTCCGTGGCGTGGTTGATCTGGTTGCGGTACTGCTGCACGCTCTGGTAGTATACAATTCCCTGCGCCACAGTGTCTTTCCGGGTCAGATCCAACAGCAGTTCCCCCTGCTCCACTGCGGCTGTCAGATACTCCTGTGCTTCGGTCAGAGTCGCCACACGGAACAGAGCGTTTCCGTTCGCCTCAGTCTTGTCCTTGGTCAGGCAGAGGTTTACGGTAAAGGGCCGTGCCTCATGGAACAAAGCAGCGCGGCAGAAGTGGTAGTGGAACATTGGGAACACCCAGCTCTTGCCTTTGTTCTGGGGCTGTAGTGCCATGTAATCCAGTGCTTTGCCGGTTGGCTGCAGAAACAGGTGACCACACAAATAGGTGGGCATTTCCTCGCTCAGGAGGGTCAGTCCCTGCTGGTACATCCGGTGGTGGGCACACCACTGCACGAGTGCCGGCAGGCTGTCTGAACGGCTGCCCATGAGGTTTTGGAACTCTGCCTCAAAGCGGTCGTTCATCAGCTCATAGAGCAGGCTGCTCAGCGTTTCCCTCGAGGCAGGGCGCTGTTTGATCTGACGGGCAATGGCCTTGAGGTCGGCTTTGAGCATCTGCACGCGGCAGAGGGCCAGATCATCCGCGAAATGGTCGATCCGGTCAAGCAGGTTCAGGATGTCAGGGTCCGTCTCACCGGTCTGTTTCATATATGCTTTCAGTTTCTCGGTCGTACCGGTGGAGAAGAACGCATCCACTGCCGTGATCAGGTCCATCAGGTTGTACAGGCCCGTGCTGTCCCGCACAACGGAACTGTTGCCCTTGAGCTCCGAGTAAAGCACTTTTTTGGTCTGAACCATGCGGATGTCCTTGAGGTAGCGGGCTACAATGAGCAGCAGCGTCGCCGTATCGCGCATTCCGCCGGACAGGTCGATGTAGAGGTTGTCATTCTCGGCCACCTGTTCCAGCACGGCAGAGATCGCACGGGTCTGGTCGGCTTCCTCCATGCTGTCGGGCACAGAGACCGCCACCAGCTGTTCCGGCTGCACGCCAAGCTGTTTCAGGAACTCATCCCTGAAATACTCCAGCGTGGGCACCTTATTGCCGGAGCCATCTGCCGCCGGGACGGTCGGCTTTGTCCGGACCGTGTCGCTGCACAGGGCCACGATCTTGTCCGGCCGGGATGCAGGGTCCTTCCACAGGGCGCTGACCGCAGCCTCGTTGGTCTGTGTACGCAGGAAGCGGTTTTTGCTGCCCTCCGGGGCAGGCTGTGCAAAATAGGCGCTCATATACAGGAGCGCAATGTTCTCCCCCATAGTGTTTACAACTCCTTCTCAGGCTTTGTGTCCTCGAAGCTCAGCATCTCCCGGAACATTTTGGCGAACTTCTGGTTATGGTAGGAAACCGTTCCCTTGTCCTTGCCCAGATACTCTGCCACGGTTTTGTCCTGCTCCGGGCGGCGTGTTGGCAGCAGCAGGGGGTTCACTGCGGCGCTTTCCAGTTCCTTCGGGTTCTCAGGACCCTCGCCGCTATAAAGCGGTTCTTGCACGCAGAAGTGCACATAGTCCCGCAGAATCAGCTGGTCCCACAGAATGCCGTCCCTCTCCAGGGGGCGCAGGTCGTCGCTGCGGCCAAGGCGTTCCGGCATGTCGGGGGCCTCATTTTTCCGCAGATAGCCCAGAATGCGCGGGGACCAGAACAGCACCATATTGGCACGGGTCTTTTCTTTTTCTTCCAGGCTCATGAGCAGCACAGCCTTGTGCAGGATAGGGAAGATGTCCTCTTTCAGTTCTACCTGCGTTTCAGGAGACACCCCCTTGTCCACGATCTCGATCCCGGTGCCGTCGTCCCGCTCGGTGTTGATGGACACCAGCGTATCTTTGTTCAGCAGAGCCTCGTGCAGGCTCCGCTGGCCGATCCTGGCAGCCTGTGCGACCGTCTTTTCCAGATGCGGGTCGCCGGTCACCATGGCACTGGTGTAACCCATCCGGTCCATGTAGTCCAACGCCTGACGGACCTTACGGGCGGTCTCCTTGCTAACGTCCATAATGCCCAGGCTCTGCGCCTCTTTCCGGGCATCTTCGGCCTTCAGGTGCCGCATGGCCATCTGCATGTAAGCACAGAAGCTGTCCTTCTCCCGTGTCGGGTCCGGCTGGTATGCCGCCGCAGCCTGGAAAAACGCCATCGAGAGGATGGTGGCATCTTCTGTCGGGAACAGCTCAAAGCACTCGGCCCAGACCCTTTTGTAGGTTTCTTCCAGCTTCGGGTCTACCGCAGCGGCCTCAGCCGGGTCGTCCCTGGCAGGCTCTTCCCGGCCATTCAGCTTTTTCAGCATCGGCTGAAAGAGAGCCTTGCGGGTGGCCACATCCACATCCCAGAGCGGCGATGCGTCGATCGCAGCCCGGAGGTTTGCACGTTCCTCGTACATCAAATTCTCCCTCCCTTACTGCTCGGCCTTGTTCTGGCTCATCCACACCAGCTGGTTGTAGACCATCTCGGCGGTCTCCTTGTTGCCGTGGATGCCGCCCACGAGGCCCTGAAGGTGATAAAGCGGCGTAACATCGTGGAGAATGGACTGATTCACGCTCTGGCCGTTGACGCGCCGCATCTCGCCGTAGTAGACACCGCCTACCTCCAGTTCCTCATGGGTCGCTGCTGCACAGGTGAGAGCCGCCAGCTGCACCAGAGGGATGGTCTTGGTACCGTAGGTGATGTCCATGTAGGCGATGCCTTTTTCCGGCAGCACGTCGCACAGGTCGCGGCACAGGCGGATCAGGGTGCTGCAGTCCTGCTCGTCCGGCATGGGCAGCTCCCGGATGTGGTCCTCGGTGAAGCCCATCGCCTGCAGTTCCTCTTTGAGGTAGCCGAAGTTGCGTTGGGTATCGCCGTTCACACTGCGGATGGCGATGATGTGGAAATCGTCGCCTTCCTGCAGCGTGTTGTGCAGGACCTGCAGGATCGGGAAGCGGGTCTCGATGTCGCCGGAATTGGCGCTGGAACGGTAGGTGTTCTTGGCGAGGTCGAGACGGCCCTGCAGAGGAATGGTGGTCACGTAGATACGCTTCATAGCGTTTCTCCTTTCGTTTGTGCACGATATACGGTTGGCAGCATGGTTGTGTTGCGCCCAGTATAGCGCACCGGTAAGCGTTCCTGCAATGCACAGATTGTACGAAAAAAAGCGGAAAAGTTTTCGGCCGATTTTCAGCCGATTTTTCCAACCCAGAGCCTCATAAGGTCTTGGTTATAGACCAGAAACTCCGAGTTGTTCCGGAGCCCGGTGAGATCGTCCTGCGAAAGCACGGGCTTGGTGACCACTTCGCGGTTCTGGCCAAAGCTGAAACCGCTGCCGCCGTGGCGGCCCATCATGCCGCCCCGGTCGTGGTGGGTGTTGAAGCCGATGGAGTTGGTCACCCGCTCACTCTCGTAGCTGGGCAGGACCTGCAGCAGGGTCTGGGCGTCGCCGCCTGCGGACGAGACGACCAGATATCGCATGGAGCGCAGCAAGCCCTCCGTGGTCAGCCCGCCTGTCCGGCTGGGAACCGCCCGGCTCAGGCTGCTGCAGAGCAGCACATAGTCGCCGCAGGCATTCAGGGCATCCAGCAGCTCGGTGCTGGCCGAGAGTCCCTGCCCCAGGCAGAGCAGAATGGTGTGGGTGCCACCCCAGTCTGCCATCTGCATCATGCCCATGCCGAACTCGCCGGGGTGGATCGTGATCCTGCCGCTGCCCTCCGGAAGCCGGTCCGGGAGCACGGTATCCTGCCACTGGACCGGAAGCCGCAGCAGCGGACTGTCTGTCAGGTCCCGGGCGGTGCCGATGAGCACGAAGGGGCGGCTGCTCTGCCGCTGCAGGGCTTCCACCACCGGAAAGATCCGGCCCGGCGGGCCGCAGACCAGCGCCTCCTGCGGCATGATGCGGGCCTGTGCCAGCAGGTGGGATGCGGTGGTGGTGCCGCCATCCTGGATGTTCTTGCGGCGGGTGTTCTCTGCATCGGCGTGGGTCGTGGGCAGTGCCAGCAGGTGCATGCCCCGGTTGGAACGGAACAAAGCCATGGGTTTCTCCTTTCTTTGGTCAGGGCCGGAAGCCGTCGTAAATGAAGGGATCCGGCGAGACTGCAGGCAGGCTCATCAGGGCCTGACCCGGTTTCGTGAGCTGGGAAAAGTCGGCGTCTGTCACCACTTTCTGCTCGCAGTCGGTGGTCACGGGCCGGTTGCCCTCGCCCATGTAGCGGTAGATCACGCGAGCAGTGCCGTAGCGGTCTGCGAAGGCTGCACGGGACATTGGGTCCATGACACGCATGGTGATGAGGTTGGGGAACAAGGACATCAGGGTCTTGGCCTCTGCCTCGGAGTAATGGCGAGTCAGCAGCTGGACGCTTTGTACTGCCGCAATAATACGCGCACCGCCGCGCCCATTGCCGGAAGGGTCACGGCCAAAGCTGAGGGCATCGGTCAGGGATTCGACCTTAGGCAGCAGACTGAACTCGTCCAGCAGAAACCACACCTTGTGGTTCAGGGTGGGGCTCATGCTCTGTTGCAGCATCAGATCCAGCAGCAGCCTGAAAAGCGGCAGAGCCGTTCTTGCTTTGTCCGGCTCATAGAGGATAAACACCCGCTTGCCGCCCTGCCGGACTGCCTGCAGGGCTGAGAACCGGCCGTCGGCTGTGTTGAAGCTGCCAATGAACAGGCGGCTGAGCATGGTGCGTACCTCGCTGAGTACACCCAGCCCCTGGGCTCCGCCGTCCCCGATAAGATCCCGGTCGGCAGAAAAGTAAGTGGGGTACCGCTCTACCAGTTCCTGCCAGCTGCCGTTGGTTCCGGTGCCGGCCCCTTCCTGTGCAAAGACCGTTGTGCGGGTGAGAAACTCGCTCAGCTCTGCGTTGGAGACCGGGATGTTGTTGGTGCGGCCGAAATCCCGCATGAAGCGTGCCGTCTGGTAGAAGATCTCCTGCGCTGCCTCCGGGAAGAAGATCTGGGTAGTCTTTTTCTTCTGTTCGGCAAACAGAGCACTGGCGATTTCACGCAGGGTAAGTTCCGGCGTATCGGAGGCATCCAGCTCCCGGAAAAGGTTCCAGCAGTTGGCGGGGTCGGTGGCCGAGACCGAGATCACCGGGTCGCCGGGGCGGCGGCAGCGCAGCACATCCGGCTTGGCCGCAAAGATGACGACGGTGTCCTGCACGCGGTCTGCGTGGGCCAGCACGGGGCGGCGGATCTGTTCCATCAGGGTGGACTTGCCGCTGCCCACATTGCCCACCAGCATGGTGGGGTACTGCCAGCAGCTGCGGTCGTCCAGCGTCAGGCCGCCGGGCAGGTGCACCACCGGCTCCACACGCCCCGCCGTGGTTGGGACCGTTCGCTGCAGCTGCTGTCCTTCCAAAAGACGTTTCATAGGCTTTGTCCTTTCGTTTCAGGTGTTTCTTTCTTACACTCAGAGAAAGGCTCTGCCGCCGTGCCCGGTTGGAAAACGGCGCAAAAAATTAAAAAAGCAGAAGGAACTTTTCTGCCGCATCTATGCAGTGCAGAAAAGTTCCTTCTGTTGTTTGTCCCCTTGCGGGGTGTGAGTTAAATCGGGACACATGAGTTGGTATATGTTTGACAAACATCTTTTACGTCCCCTTGCGGGGTGTAAGCTAAATCTTGCATGGAGCCAATCTTTCATAACACACAACTTATTTACGTCCCCTTGCGGGGTGTGAGCTAAATCAGCAAAACTGTCCATTCCGGAGCCGTCTGGCAGCGCCGGAACTGTTCATCTCACCAATTCTGTCATAAAGTATATCATACTTTCCGCCAAAATGAAAGTGCTTTTTCGAAAACTGTCTGTGCGGCCCAGTGCGAACGCCCTTTCCCCATGGGACAAATCGGCTGGTGCATCGCCACCTTCGCATACAAAAAGGCACCCCGGTACAGAGCATTCTGTGCCGGGGTGTCCTGTCTTTTTGCCGGTCAGCTCTCGGTCTGCCCCACCGAGCGGAACTCCGTGGCCTGTACGCTGTCGGACGAGACCACATAGACGCAGCGGTTTTCGGCCTCGTTTGCACTACGCACGCTCGTCGGCTCGTTGCCCAGACCCAGGCAGGTGATCTGGTCGGCCGGAACGCCGGCCACCACCAGCACGTCACGTACTGCCCGAGCGCGAGCAAGAGACAGTGCCTGTGCGCCCTCCCGGCTGGCGTTGTCCACCTCCGCCGTAGAACCAGCTACAACATAGCTGGTGGAGTCAGCCTTCAGCTGGGTGGCCAGCTCGTTCAGTGCTGAACGAGCTGCGTCCTCGTCAAGGAAAGCTGTGCTGTCGGGCTGAAAGTCCACTTGCTCTGCACTGACCTTAATAAAGGTGGGTGCACCTGCAGGGGCCAGCGGCGTGACCTTATGGCCGTTTGCGGTCAGGGCATCGCCGGACACAATGTCGGTGTGGAAGGTGACGGCAGCACCCGTGCGGTCAAAGAAGGCCTGCCAAAAGCTCTGCAGCCACTGGACTTGCTGGGCAGAGAGGGTGCGCTGAGAGCCAGCGACATCGCCCAGGCCGTAGAACTCCACGGCCACGCCGTTCAGCTGAGGCAGCATGGCAGCGGCGTCCAGCTGATCCAGCAGCTTGGCAGGGTCGCTATTCAGCAGGTCGAGGTCCTGCATGGGCAGGCTGGCTGCCGTGTTGACGCCGGAGTGCCGGATGACCATCACCTTGCTGTCGGCCGTACCGGCGGACAGCATGCGGCTGGCGAGAGAAATGGCGGAGATCAGGTCGGTCTCAGGGGTCTGGGCTGCAGCGCCCTGGACTGCCTCCATCAGCTGCCAGCGGGCAGTCTTATCCGCTCTGGCCTGCTGGATGTCGTTGTTTTTGACCTGGTCGAAGCGCTGGGGGCCGACCACGAAGGGGCTACCATCGGCGACCACGAGACCGGCGCTGCCGCCCGGCGTCACGTTTACGCTGAGAAAATCCTCGGCGTTGGTCAGGGCAGGCATGCCGTCGCCCTGGGTAAGGATGAGGGCGGTATCGGTGGCCACGGCATTGTCCGCCGCACCGTCCTTGGAGGGGATCACACTGCAGCCAGCCAGCAGGCCGACCACCAGAGAACTAGCTGCCACCATGGCAGCCATACGGGTAAGCATCTTCAGCTTCATGGCGTTTCCTTTCGTTCGTGAGGGTTGTTCGTCTTACACCTCAGAAAAGGCGCTGTCTGCCTTCCCAGTTGGAAAACAGGCAGCTTTTTTCTGAAAAAAATCTGTTTTGGGGTCAAGATGCCATTGCGGCAGGCACTTCCTCTGCGGCAGGCTCTGCCTCAAGGCGGAGCACCGGCTGTTCCGGTGCAGCCTCAGCCGAGGCAGGGGGCAGCAGCATGGCCTGCCAGTGCTGCTCGTCCAGCAGGTCGTCCAGACCCGCGCTGTGCAGCAGAGCGTCTGCGGCCTCCAAGCTGCCCAGTTCCTCGGCCAGCTTCATGCGGGCAGTCAGGCGAGCCTGTCGGGCCGCAATGCTCAGGCTCTTGAGCTTGGCCTGTGCAAAGCGGTAGTCCTGCAGATCCGGGTCGAAGTTCGCTGCGGCGAACTCCGCATGGCTGATGGCGCTGTCAGTGTCGGCAGCCATGTCCTGCAGGTCCAGGCGCTGGGCCTTGAGATCTTCCAGCTGGCTGCGGTGATCGCTGAAGAAGCCGATGGCGTAAGAGCCTACACTGGTAGCGATGGGCAGCAGCATGCGGATGTACTGGCCCACCATGTAGAGGGTAGGGTTCTCCGTTGCTCCCAGGGCCTCCACACCTATGAGCGTGGACACGATGCAGAAACCCGCGAAGATTGCAAAGGCTCCGACGGCTGTGCCCAGAAGTGCACTGATGCGGCGCTTCGTCGCCCGCTGATCACGAGGCAGCATGTCATCCAGCTGGCCCTTGAGTTTGCCCGCCAGCATGGGGCAGGCATCGAGCAGCAGGGCGATGGAGGCAGCCACCAGCATGGCCATTTCGGGCCGCTCGTCGAACAGGCTTTCGGTGTAGAGGTGGACGGTCATAAGGTCCGTGGCCACAAAGAAGGCGGTCACGGGGATCGCGATGTGGTCCAGCAGGCTGCCCTTGGTGCGGCCCTGTTTCTGGATGTCGTGGAGCTTTTCGGTCACGTTGGTGTGCTCACCCATGTACATATATTGTACCTCCTGGTCTTATCTCGTGTTGTGTTTCGTATCGCTGCGGATGTCAGGCTTCCAGTTTCTGGATGCGAGCGTTCACGTCTGCAAGCTGCTCTTCAATGAGCTTCTTGCTGGCGCGGAGGTTTTCCTCCTGCAGTCGGAGATCCGCCTGCAGGTTCAGAGCGGATGCATGGTGGTGATACCGGGTCTCCACAAGGCTGGAGATGGCCAGCTGCTGGGCTTTCAGGCGGACAAGCTCGTCGAACACCGGGGTGTGCTCGTCAAGGTCCAGCTTTTTGACCGCGTCGGCAGCCTGCTCCAACACGCCCGCGAACATCTCTGGGTCATCATAATCCGGGTAGCTCGAACAGCTGCTAAAGTCTCCCGGGTAACCGTATAACATATGGTGGACGATCGTGCGGTGTGCGTAGTCGATCTCGGTGCGCTCACGGCCCTGCTCGGGCAGCTTGGCGCTGTCGTCCTTCTTGAACGGATTTTTCATTCGAATACCTCCTTGTCGATACCCAGGGTTTCAGCGAACTTCCGGGCAGAAAAGCCCGGGTGAAAGCGCGGGATCTCCTCATCATTGATCACACGGAACTTGCCTGCCTTGCTGTACTTCACAAGGCTTGCGTTTGCGCGGCAGTAGACTTCATTGATCTCGGCCTCGGCATCCAGCAGCTCTGCCCGGATGGACGCGGCCAGCTCCTTGCGTTCACTGGCGGCACGGGCACGGCGCTCACCGGCTTCGCGTGCGGCACGCCGTGCTCCGGTGGAGCGGGGACTGCTGCTGTTGCTGCTGCCGCCGGTCGGCTCAGGCATCGCCTTGAGTGTAGCGGCCTTGGGTCCCAGAGACTTGCTGAGCTGTGCAACCTTGGCCGCCTCCAGCGTCTCAAGTTCCCGACGGACGCGCTCGTAGTAAGCTCCAGCTAACACGTTCTTTCCGTCCTCGGTCTTGAAGTCGGTCTTGTGGACCAGCGCATCCGCAAGGCCGCGCAGACGGAGGAAGCTGTCCTCCTTCCAGACGGGGGCGTCCTTCTGGTCGCTCTTCTTGTTCTTCGGGTAAATCAGCATGTAGTTCGCTCCTTTTCACTTGCTGTTGGGCTCTTCACTCTCTGTAAGCCTTTTTGTGTTTAGAAAGTTGGAATTTTGATTGGATCTTTTGTTTTGTTTATTCTGCGTCGTCCTTACATCTCAGTAAAGCCCCTCGTTCCTGTCCAGTTGGATTTTTCTGTCGTTTTTATTTAAATATTCCACCACTTTTTTCGCTGAAGTGTCCATCGCTCACGCATTGTTTTCTCATCCACCATAATGTTTAACAGCTAAAAGTCTTACTCCTATCGATTTACCGTAATAAATTTTGCAAAACTATCTTGGCGCACCATTGCTTCTATGATACCCTTTATTCCAAATCCTGCTGAAAAAGTGGTGGTGCTCACCGTGATAACCACCACTTTCAGCGGATGATTGCCCAGAAAGAACGTACCGCCCCGCAACACACCCGATTCATTTTGCCGCCGATTCACCCGACAAAATCCATCGCTGCGCTGCATGGGCGGTATTTTTCTTTTTCACAAATAGAACCTTATATAGTTGTACAAGTCTCCGAAAATTGTTTTCGGTTGTTGACAGAACAACCTTAAAGTGTTATTCTTGTGCTTGAAAGAAGCAGAACGTAGTGTCCGCACTGCGCCCGGCTTTCTTCATACTGAACCTTGAATCATTCATAAGCCGTCTGAACGTGATACTGTGCCATGACCTTACAATTTTTGTGGGCGAGCCGGCCAACGCCGCTGCACAAACAGGGGCAGGAACTTCGTTCGGGTCAACCGGCGATTATGCATACGAGCAGTGACCCTTTACTTATTTTTGCGCCTTAACAATTCGGAAACATTTGTCGAAAGTTGATTTTGAGCGCAGCGGTAGAGGGCAAGAACCGTCCCGTGGCCACAAA
>OGGV01000381.1_pt1 | contig 31969 bp, 20 predicted proteins | sample 1571301 | NCBI WGS metagenome assembly OGGV01 (sample SAMEA2582072, study PRJEB24529) | metagenome | biome: Human gut stool | place: China | collected 2011
GTCATAGAATCCGTCAGAGAGAGTCTGCGGAACTTTTTGCGTTGCTCGTCAACGAATAGTATAGATATCGTTAGAACCACCAGTAGTAGGATCACTGCAATGCCACATAATACTATCAGTTGTAAAAGTGTGCCATTCTTCCAGCCACCGGTGGGCATGATTTCCAGCCTCCAGTTACATCCACCCAGAGTAAAATCATAAGAGACGGGATCCATCAGAGTCTCCTCCGACTACCACGGTATATTCATCGGTCAGAGGTGAGATGGTCTTCGATAGCCGGTATTGATAACCGAAATTGGTTAAGGCATCAGCGGAATGCTGAAAAATATCAGGAACCTTGATGATAACCATAGTCATGCCCCAAAAATAGGGAGTACCCTTCTCATCCTGTAAAAAAACTGGATTACGGATTGAAAGAACGTGTCCTCCCTGCTCCAGCTCGAAAGGACCATGTATGATAAGCACATCATTAGCAATGCTGTAATTTACGGTCTCTCCGCGGTATTTGTCATGGATCAGGTCTATTTTACCTGCTTCGTTGCCTTCGGCGGGATAGATATCTGTTACGATGCCCCCGGGAGCCACTTGGATGCTCCGGACGTAATCTGCCATCATTCTGTCCGCAATGATATCAAATTTGTCGATTCTGCCGTCCGTACTGATCAGAATCTGCTCCAGTGTATCCGTGATATTGATACCGGCATTCAGATCTGCGATCATGCTATCACCGTAGGTTACAGCGTTCAGTTCTGCAAGAGTGCGGAGATGTCTGGAGTCGGCCTGCTGTACCGCATGAGCGATCATATATAAGGCAATGCTGCCGATAAGAAGTACCCATAACGGCAATAGCCATTTGGTATGAGAAAATTTAATTTTCTTCCGTGTCATAGTGCTATGCTTCCTTCGTATGTGTTGGCAAAATGATTTAAATTTAATTATAGCATTTTCAAGTTTTTTTGTATAGATACGAAGAGTCATTTCATCCTGCGATGAAAATGCCAAAAACACCGGGCTTCTGATTTGGTATCACTGGGGACGGAGAACTGGAGAAATACCACGATGTTGCTTTAGGTGAGTATTCTTTATTTTTAATAGATCAGATTTTTATAGCTGCCAATATACTGTCTGCGATAACGGCCCGGAGAGATACTTTTATAGCGGCGGAAAATGCGGTTAAAATAGCTTAAGTCGTGGAAACCGCAAGAATACGCAATTTCTGTGATACTATCGGAAGAAGTGCACAGAAGCTCACAGGCACATTCTACCCGGTAATAATTCAGATAATCAATGGGCGATTTGCCAATGATCGAGTGAAACACACGGCAAAAATGTTCCGGAGAGAGCTGCAGTACTTTTGCAAGGTCCGAAAGACTTAACTGTGAGGCATAATTTCTGCGGATATAATCCAGTACCTGCTTGATCTGGTCAGAATCCTGGACAAAATGTCTGGAAGAGGGAGTCAGTACCGTAAATAAATGTTCCCGGAGAATCTGTCCCAGCAGTTGCCACAGCATTCCTATGGTGAAAAATTCATAGCCGTTATTTTTATCTTTCATTGCAGCAAACAGGTCAGAGATGATCTGACCGCAGGGAGTGCCTGCCGGATACAGAACATTGATCTGGGTCTCAGGAGAAAAAAGCCCGGCATATTTCTGCTGAAACAGTCCTCCGTAATTTTTGATAAGATGGTTCAGATCAAATACCAGACATTCATAGACGCAGTCTTTGGGGATTCCGCCATGTACGGCTCCGGAGGAAAGAAAGGCGGAATCCCCAGGATGCAGTGTGTAAGACTGCCCATCTGTCAACAACGTAAATTCCCCTTGCAGAACCAGTAGAAGTTCGCATTCCATATGCCAGTGGAAGGGCATTTCGTAACGGGGATGCAGCATATCAACATAATAGAGTTCTAACGGAAAGTCAGAAGTTCCTCTCGTCGTATTCTCATGGGAAGCCAGATATCTCATCATTCTATCCTTTCATAAAAGAACCGTACTATTTAAAATCCCATTCGTAAAACTGCTCTTTCAGGTCTTTTCTTTTACAAATATGGTCACAGAATATCAATATTGTCCAATATGTAATCATTATAAACAACGACACCACAAAAATGCAACAGTATAATACAAGTAACCAAATATAATACAAGGAGGTATGGACATGGAAATCACAGGGATAAAAGATCAGATCTGCGATGTCTGTCACAAAATGTGGCAACTGGGATGGGTTGCGGCCAATGATGGCAATGTGTCTGTCAGACTGGACGATGGAACCTACCTGGCAACACCAACAGGGATGAGTAAGAGTTTCATCACCTCGGACAAACTGCTCCGGATCGATGCTGCCGGTAATGTTTTGGAGGGCTCGGAAGGACTGCGGCCGTCCAGCGAGATAAAGATGCATCTAAGATGCTATGAAAAGAGGGAGGATGTATGCGCAGTCGTACATGCACATCCTCCGGCAGCTACCGGATTTGCCGTGGCACATCGTCCGATGGACATGTACAACATGATCGAGGATGTCGCAGCCATCGGTGCGGTTCCGCTGACACCATATGGTACACCGAGCACGACAGAGGCTCCAGATGCCATTGAGCCTTATTTGCAGGAACATGATGTAATGCTGCTTGAGAATCACGGGGCATTGACAGTGGGAAGTGATGTGATCACCGCTTATTACCGTATGGAAAGTCTGGAACTGTGGGCGAAGATCACGATCAACGCAATACTTCTGGGAGGAAGCTATGACATTGACCGGAAAAATATCGACAAACTGATCAACCTGCGATCTTATTATCACATAACGGGAAAACATCCGGGATACAAGAAATTTAAGCATCCGCAGGATGGAACTCCTACGGACAGATAGGGGAAAGGAGTAAAGGATGGCTGCTTTTACGACAGTGCTTGCTTTTGACCTTGGAGCTTCCACCGGCCGTGCCATTCGTGCGGTCTATGACGGTGAGAGACTGCAATGGAAGGAGATCCACCGGTTCGATAATATACCGGCAGTAGAGAACGGACATCTTCGCTGGAATATGGAGGCGCTGCTTGGGGAGATCCGTATTGCCATACAAAAGGCGGGAAAGACCGACAGTCTTGCTTTTGATACCTGGGGAGTGGATTTTGTATGTGTCGGAAAAGACGGTAACTTGCTTCGCCAGCCTTATGCATATCGTGACCCGCATACAGTAGGAGCACCGGAGGCTCTTTTCTCCCGTATTTCCCGTAGCAAAGTGTATGGTAAAACGGGTATTCAGATTATGAATTTTAATTCACTTTTCCAATTAGATACTTTACGTCGCAATCACGACAGTGCGTTGGAGGCGGCAGATAAAATTCTGTTTATGCCGGATGCGTTGAGTTATATGCTTACCGGAGAGATGGTGACGGAATATACGATTGCTTCGACAGCCCAGCTGGTGAATGCACAGACACGACGTTTGGAGCCGGAGTTGCTGAAAGCGGTAGGATTGAGTGAGAAGAATTTCGGCCGTTTTGTATTCCCGGGTGAAAAGGTGGGAGTATTGACGGAAGAAGTGCAAAAGATAACCGGACTGGGTGCAATTCCTGTGATTGCGGTAGCCGGCCATGATACCGGTTCTGCTGTTGCTGCCGTTCCGGCATTGGATCGCAACTTTGCTTATTTGAGTAGCGGAACCTGGTCACTGATGGGAGTTGAAACGGATGCTCCGGTGATTAATGCTGAAACGGAAGCGTTGAACTTTACCAATGAAGGTGGTGTGGAAGGAACTATCCGTCTATTGAAGAATATCTGTGGAATGTGGTTGCTGGAACGTTGCCGTCTGAATTGGGGAGATACAAGTTATCCTGAATTAATCAGTGAGGCGGATGCTTGTGAACCGTTCCGTAGTCTGATTAATCCGGATGATGACTGTTTCGCGAATCCTGCGGACATGGAAAAAGCTATTACAGAATATTGCCGGGCTACCGGACAGTCGGTTCCCGAGAAACGCGGACAAGTAGTGCGTTGCATCTTTGAAAGTTTGGCTTTGCGTTATCGCCAGGTGTTGGAGAATTTGCGTTCACTTTCTCCCCGTCCGATTGAAACATTGCACGTGATTGGCGGAGGTAGCCGGAATGATTTGCTGAACCAGTTTACTGCCAATGCGATAGGAATTCCTGTGGTAGCCGGTCCATCTGAAGCAACAGCCATCGGTAATGTGATGATTCAGGCCATGGCGGCAGGCGAAGCGACGGATGTTGCCGGTATGCGGCAGTTAATTAACCGTTCTATCCCGTTGAAGACTTATCAACCACAAGACACGGAAGCTTGGGATGCGGCTTATATCCATTTTAAAAATTGCGTTCGGAAATAAATAGAACGATCGACAGAATAATCATTTTTAAAACTAATAGAATATCATGAAAAAAGAAGAACTGATTCAGAAAGCGTATGAAATTGCTGTGGAACGTTATGCAGCAGTAGGTGTAGACACCGAAAAAGTATTGAAAACTATGCAGGATTTTCATCTGTCACTTCACTGCTGGCAGGCTGATGACGTTGCAGGATTTGAAGTACAGGCCGGTTCATTGACCGGAGGTATCCAGGCAACCGGTAATTATCCGGGCAAAGCTCGTAACATTGATGAACTGCGTGCTGACATCTTGAAAGCTGCTTCTTATATCCCGGGGACTCATCGTTTGAACTTGCATGAAATCTATGGAGATTTCCAAGGTAAGGTGGTAGACCGTGACCAAGTGGAACCGGAACATTTCAAGAGTTGGATAGAATGGGGTAAAGAACATAACATGAAACTTGACTTCAACTCTACTTCTTTCTCTCATCCGAAATCAGGTGACTTGTCACTTTCTAATCCTGATGAAGGTATCCGTCAGTTCTGGATTGAACATACCAAACGTTGTCGTGTAGTTGCAGAAGAAATGGGTAAGGCACAGGGCGATCCATGTATCATGAACCTTTGGGTGCATGACGGAAGCAAGGATATCACTGTAAACCGAATGAAATATCGTGCGTTGTTGAAAGATTCTTTGGATCAGATTTTCGCTACCGAATATAAGAATATGAAAGATTGTATCGAATCTAAGGTGTTCGGTATCGGCCTGGAAAGCTACACGGTAGGTTCTAACGACTTCTATATCGGTTACGGTGCTTCTCGCAATAAGATGATTACTTTGGATACCGGTCACTTCCACCCGACAGAAAGTGTAGCTGATAAAGTATCTTCATTATTGCTTTATGTTCCTGAATTGATGTTGCACGTAAGCCGTCCGGTTCGTTGGGATTCAGACCACGTAACTATCATGGATGACCCGACTATGGAACTGTTCAGCGAAATCGTTCGTTGCGGTGCTCTGGATCGTGTACATTATGGTCTTGACTATTTCGATGCATCTATCAACCGTATTGGTGCATACGTAATCGGTAGCCGTGCTGCACAGAAATGTATGACTCGTGCTCTGCTCGAACCGATTGCCAAGTTGCGTGAATACGAAGCAAACGGACAGGGATTCCAACGTCTGGCTCTGCTCGAAGAAGAAAAAGCGCTGCCTTGGAATGCAGTTTGGGATATGTTCTGCTTGAAGAATAATGTTCCTGTAGGTGAAGATTTCATCGCAGAAATCGAAAAGTACGAAGCCGAAGTAACTTCTAAACGATAAGTTATGGATATTTTAATCGGCTTATTGATTATAGCCATCGGTAGCTTTTGCCAGTCCAGTTCTTATGTGCCTATTAAAAAGGTAAAGGAATGGAGCTGGGAAAGCTTCTGGTTAATACAAGGTGTATTTGCCTGGTTAGTGTTCCCGTTTCTGGGTTCACTACTGGGTGTACCCCAAGAGAGCCGTTTGTTCGACTTGTGGGGAGCGGGAGGTGCTGGAATGAGCATCTTTTATGGTATATTGTGGGGAGTAGGAGGTTTGACTTTCGGACTTTCCATGCGCTATTTGGGGGTTGCACTGGGACAGAGTATCTCATTAGGGACTTGTGCCGGTTTCGGAACCCTTCTTCCGGCTCTTTTTGCAGGTACAAACTTGTTTGAAGGTAACGGGCTGATTCTTTTGTTGGGTGTTTGCATCACGTTGGTAGGTATTGCTATTATCGGGTATGCCGGTAGTTTGCGTGCGCAAAACATGAGCGAAGAAGAAAAACGTGCTGCTGTAAAAGACTTTGCATTGACAAAAGGGTTACTGGTTGCACTCCTGGCCGGTGTCATGAGTGCTTGCTTCGCTTTGGGACTGGATGCAGGAACACCTATCAAGGAAGCTGCCTTAGCCGGTGGAGTGGAAGGACTTTACGCCGGTCTCCCGGTGATTTTCCTGGTTACATTTGGCGGGTTCCTGACAAATGCAGTTTACTGCCTGCAACAGAATGTGGCTAATAAATCGATGGGTGACTATGCTAAAGGAAAAGTATGGGGCAATAATTTAGTTTTTTGTGCGTTGGCTGGCGTATTATGGTACATGCAGTTCTTCGGACTGGAAATGGGTAAGAGTTTCCTTACGGAAAGTCCGGTATTGCTGGCTTTCTCCTGGTGTATTTTGATGGCATTGAATGTCACATTTAGTAATGTTTGGGGAATTATTCTGAAAGAATGGAAAGGTGTGTCAAACAAGACCATAACTGTGCTGATAGCTGGTCTGATCGTACTTATCTTCTCATTAGTGTTCCCAAATTTGTTTTAAAAAATTTAGGTGTGGATTACATGGATTACGCGGTTTTTTTATAACTTGCGACGAAATCAGTGTAATCCATGCCTAATTAAAATTATATATAGAATGAAATCAATTTTAGAGAATCGTCCGGGACTTGCCAAAGAAGTAAACAAGGTAGCAGAAGTTGCCGGATACTTGTGGCAGAAAGGATGGGCTGAACGTAACGGTGGTAATATCACTGTTAATATCACAGAGTTTGTAGACGATGAAATCCGTCAGATGAAACCGATCAGTGAAGTTAAATCTATCGGTGTGACTCTTCCTTATCTGAAAGGATGTTATTTCTATTGCAAGGGAACGAATAAGCGCATGCGTGATTTAGCTCGCTGGCCAATGGAGAATGGTTCGGTAATCCGTATTCTGGACGACTGTGCCAGCTACGTAATTATTGCGGACGAGGCTGTGGCTCCGACATCGGAATTGCCTTCTCACTTGAGCGTACATAATGACCTGTTGAGTAAAAACTCTCCTTATAAAGCATCTGTACATACACACCCGATCGAACTGATTGCCATGACACATTGTCCGAAGTTCCTGGAAAAAGATGTGGCTACTAATTTGTTATGGAGTATGATTCCCGAAACAAAGGCATTCTGCCCGCGTGGTTTGGGTATCATTCCTTATAAATTGCCTAGTTCTGTAGAATTGGCGGAAGCTACCATCAAGGAATTGCAGGATTATGATGTTGTGATGTGGGAGAAACATGGTGTATTTGCAGTTGATTGCGATGCGATGCAGGCGTTCGATCAGATCGATGTACTTAATAAATCGGCTCTCATCTATATCGCAGCGAAAAATATGGGCTTCGAGCCGGATGGTATGAGTCAGGAACAGATGAAAGAAATGACTGTTGCTTTCAATCTGCCTAAATAAAACAACAAATAGCACAACCATGAATCGAATTATTTTAAACGAAACTTCTTACTTCGGTGCCGGATGCCGAAGTGTGATTGCTGTGGAAGCAGCTAGACGTGGCTTTAAGAAAGCCTTTTTTGTAACAGATAAAGACCTTATCAAGTTTGGTGTGGCTGCTGAAATCATTAAAGTATTTGATGAGAACCAGATTCCTTACGAACTTTATAGCGATGTAAAGGCTAACCCTACTATTGCAAATGTGCAAAACGGTGTGGCAGCTTACAAAGCTTCCGGAGCCGATTTTATCGTTGCTTTGGGTGGTGGCTCTTCTATCGATACTGCCAAAGGAATCGGTATTGTTGTGAATAACCCGGATTTTGCGGATGTGAAGTCTCTGGAGGGTGTAGCTGATACCAAACACAAAGCTGTACCTACCTTTGCACTGCCTACTACTGCCGGAACGGCTGCCGAGGTAACTATCAATTATGTGATTATTGATGAAGATGCCCGTAAGAAGATGGTTTGCGTAGACCCGAACGACATCCCTGCCGTGGCTATCGTAGACCCCGAACTGATGTACTCAATGCCGAAGGGGCTTACTGCCGCTACCGGTATGGATGCTTTGACACATGCCATCGAAAGTTATATTACTCCCGGTGCCTGGGTAATGAGCGATATGTTCGAATTGAAGGCTATTGAGATGATTGCACAAAATCTGAAAGCAGCCGTAGACAATGGTAAAGATGTGGCAGCCCGCGAAGCAATGTCGCAGGCACAATATATTGCCGGTATGGGATTCTCGAATGTCGGTTTGGGAATAGTTCATTCAATGGCTCATCCGTTGGGTGCATTCTATGATACTCCTCATGGGGTAGCCAATGCCTTATTGTTGCCGTATGTGATGGAATACAATGCTGAATCTCCGGCAGCTCCGAAATATATCCATATTGCGAAAGCAATGGGAGTGGACACTACCGGAATGAGTGAAGCCGAGGGAGTAAAAGCGGCTATTGAGGCAGTGAAAGCACTTTCTGTCAGTATCAATATACCGCAGAAATTACATGAAATCAATGTGAAAGAAGAAGACATTCCTGCATTGGCTGTAGCTGCTTTCAATGATGTTTGCACAGGTGGTAATCCTCGTCCTACTTCGGTAGCAGATATCGAAGCTCTATATCGCAAAGCTTTCTAAAGTTAGTTTTTGCGGAAGTTCTTTTCACCACAGATTACACAGATTTACACAGATTATTTTCTAATCGGAAGCCGATATTTAAGAATTAAATCTGTGTAAATCTGTGTAATCTGTGGTGTTTTTCTGAAAATAATTCCTATTTTTGTCCAACTCAATTACATGAAAACACATCGGTATGATCGAGGATAATAGTTTGGGATTAGAATTTAAATATCTGATTGTAAATGACATGGACCGTAAATTCGGGCTATGGGTAAATACCGTCGGCTATCAATCCATTCCTCCTGATTCACCTTATCCGTTGAAAGAGCATCCTTCCGGTTACTTTTTTAATGCAGAAAAAGGAAGAGTGCTTCGTGAGTATCAATTGGTATATATCACCAAGGGGCGTGGTTTGTTTTCATCTGATTCTACCTCTGAAAAGCAAGTTTGTAAAGGTCGGCTGATGGTATTGTTTCCCGGACAATGGCATACTTATCGCCCGTTGCGGCAGACTGGTTGGACGGAATATTATATCGGTTTCGAGGGGCCTATGATAGACGCCATTGTTGATGATGCTTTTTTGTCGCAGGAACAGCAAATACTGGAAATAGGCCTTAATGAAGAGTTAGTCTCATTATTCTCCCGTGCTCTTGCCGTAGCCGAAGCGGATAAGATTTCCGCGCAACAATATCTTTCCGGGATTGTGCTCCACATGATAGGGATGATTCTTTCCGTCTCCAAGAATAAGGTTTTCGAGATGAGTGATGTGGATCAGAAAATCGAACAGGCAAAAATCATTATGAATGAAAATGTTTCCGGCAATGTGGACCCGGAAGAGTTGGCTATGCGACTCAATATTAGTTATTCATGGTTTCGACGTGTTTTTAAGGAGTATACAGGTTATGCTCCGGCTAAATATTTCCAGGAATTGAAACTTCGTAAAGCTAAACAAATGCTGGTGGGAACTTCCCAGTCAGTAAAAGAGATTTCTTTTTTTCTAGGTTTCCAGTCAACCGAATATTTTTTCTCTTTCTTCAAGAAACGTACGGGACTAACTCCGTTGGAGTATCGTTCGTTCGGGCGGGAAGAATGAATAGGATGAAGTTCATATCTATTAGTTATTTGGCTCTGATTTTGGGAATATCATAAAAACTGTTACTTTTGTGGCGAAGATAATGTGCTATAAACCATCATTCTTGATATGCGCGGACAAAAACTATCTAAGATCCATTTTCTTATTCTGTTATCTCTTTTAGGATTTATATCTCCTCTTCAATCACAGGAATATAAGTTCAGAACATTGGGTGTGGAGGATGGATTGTCGCAAATAACGGTGAGCGATATTTGCCAGGATGAGAAGTCGCGTATATGGATTGCCACACTGGATGGTCTGAATTGTTTCGATGGCAATCATATCAAAGTCTTTAATCATTTTCATAACGATTCCATCAGTTATGGTAATCTATATGTCACCCAGATGGTGGAGGACGGCCAGGGGAGTCTTTTTCTCTTGACCTCTACGGGACTTTTCCAGTTCGACCTTGAAACGGAGAAATATTATATTCTTCCGGTGCCTTCTCCTTCCACTCTTGCCAAAGGAAAGTTGGGAGTGTGGATTGCAGAAGGGGGAAAACTCTTCTTATATGATAAGAATACCCGTTCCGTGAAACCCATGTATGCGGAGGTACATTTGCCGGACACCGGGCCGACAATGGTAGAAGGTTCGGAAGGAAATCTTTGGGTTGCTTTGAAGGATGGCGGAGTGATGCGTGTGGATACTTGTGGATCGATGTCGCTTTATTTGCCCGGAATCAAGGTGATGAAACTGATAAAAAGTAACGATCAGAATATTTGGATCGGTTCGCAGGATCATGGTGTTTTCTGTTTTTCACCTCAAGGTGCAGTCATACATCATTATGATTATAACGACAAGAGTGTTTACACGGTCCGGGATGATATGGCAAGAGCGTTATGTCAGGATTTGGAAGGGAATATATGGGTAGGTTACAGAAGCGGATTGAGTAAGATTGAGGTGGCTACCGGGAAAATATTTCATTATCAGGCGGATCCTAACCGGGTGGGGGCTATGTCCAATCGTTCGGTGACTTCTCTTTATACGGACAAACAAGGAATTGTCTGGGTGGGGACCTATTGGGGCGGCGTGAATTTCTTCTCACCGGAATATCAACATTTTGTACATTATCATGCTTCGGATACCGGATTGTCTTTTCCGGTGGTAGGTGCTATGGCAGAAGATAAATCCGGAAATATATGGATTTGTACAGAAGGTGGGGGACTGGATTTATATCAACCGGAACAAGGAACGTTCAAACATTTTAATGCGCATACCGGATATCATTTTAGTACGGATTATCTGAAAGATGTCGTTTTTGATGAGGCTAATAACTGCTTGTGGATTGCCGCTGACTTTACAAACAAGGTCAACTGTTTTCATCTTGATAACTATCGGAATGATATATATGACCTCGAACCGCTCGGAGAGGAAAGTGTGGGAGAAGCTCTGTTTGCCTTGGCCGACACTCCTCGTAAATTGTATGTAGGTACAACATCTGCAGTTGTTAGTCTGGATAAACAGACCTTAAAAACTGAAGTGTTGTTTCATCAAAAGGAGTTGTTTACTCATAATTATAACACTTTGTTGCTTGATTCGAAAAACCGGCTATGGTTTGCTTCCGATGATGGTTGTGTAGCTTATGTGATTGATGAAGGACGGTTTGAAACGTATAGGATAAGTCTGAAGAAGCAGGTCAGATCTCAAAAAGAGCTGGTCAATGTCATCTATGAAGATCGAAGGGGAAACATTTGGGTCGGAACACATGGCAACGGGCTTTTCTTGTTGGATAAGAAAGAGCGATTGTTTCGTTTGCATACTCCTGAAAGTGTATTGTCGGGAGAAAATATCAGAGTGTTGGGCGAAACTCCTTCCGGGAATTTATTGATTGGTACCGGACATGGATTGTCTGTGTTAGAACAGAAAGACGGGAAAGTGATAAACTTCAATTCTAAAACAGGATTTCCGCTGACTCTTGTTAATAGGAAATCCATGCATGTATCCCGCAATCATGATATTTATATGGGAGGAGCTACCGGACTGGTTGCCATTCGTGAAAGTAGTTTGTCCTATCCTCCGAAAATATATGATTTGGAGTTGGCTCATTTGTATGTCAATAACAAAGAGATTACCACAGGCGATCAAACCGGCATCCTAAATAAGTCCTTTGCCTATACCGATCGGATTAAATTGAATTATTTGCAGAATGTGTTTTCTATCGGTTTCTCAACAGATAATTTTCTGCATATAGGCGGTGGTGAGGTAGAATATCGGTTGATGGGGTATAATGATGAATGGAGCGAGAACCGTCTGGGAAATGACATTACTTATACAAATATCTCTCCGGGTGATTATGTCTTTGAGATCAGGCTGAAGAACTTCCCGGAAGTAATCAGATCGCTGGATATAACGATTACGCCACCTTTCTATGCTACTTGGTGGGCCTATACTATTTATGTATGCGTGATTCTGACTATTCTATTCTTCATCGTGAGAGAATATAGAATCCGTCTGTTCCTGAAAACTTCATTGGATTTTGAACTTCGCGAGAAACAATACATTGAAGAGATGAATCAATCCAAACTTCGTTTCTTCACGAATATCTCGCATGAAATCAGAACTCCGATCACTCTTATCCTGGGGCAGGTTGATCTGTTGCTGAATTCCGGCAAATTGTCTACCTATGCTTATTCGAAACTGTTGAATATACATAAAAATGCAGGTAACCTGAAATCATTGATTACGGAGTTGCTTGATTTCCGGAAACAGGAGCAGGGACTTTTGAAACTGAAAGTTTCTCAATTTGACTTATATTCTTTGCTCAAAGAGCATTATGTATTGTTTAAGGAGTTGGCTGCTAACAGGAATATTTCGTTTGTTTTGCATGCCGACTGCGAGCAATGCCTCGTGTGGGGAGACCGGATGCAAATACAGAAGGTGGTTAATAACTTGCTGTCTAATGCTTTTAAATATACTTCAGACGGTGGAACTATCCGTATGGAATTGGCTGATGGAACGGAGGAATGTATGTTTTCCGTTTCCGATAATGGTGCGGGAATATCCGAGGAAGACTATGTTAAGATATTCGAGCGGTTCTATCAGGTTGAGAATATAGGACAGTATGGAGGAACTGGTATCGGGCTGGCTTTGAGTCAGGGTATTGTGAAAGCCCACCAGGGAGATATAACAGTAGAAAGTCAGCTGGGAAAAGGTTCTTGTTTTAAGGTCACTCTGAAAAAAGGGGATGCTCACTTTGATTCTTCTGTCGCCCGGGTTGAACCGGAGCAGGATAAGGAATATATTTATTATTCGGAAGACAAAGAACTGCTGGTTAAAGAGGTGCAGTCAGCCCAAAGTGAAAGCGGGACTACTGACTGTAAATTACTGGTGATTGATGATAATGAAGAAATCAGAAATATCCTTGTAGATATCTTTTCTCCATTGTACACGGTTGAAACTGCAAGTGATGGTGAGGAAGGGTATGAAAAAGTAAAAATGATGCAGCCTGATCTGGTTATTTCGGATATTATGATGCCCGGAATGCCCGGAACGGAATTGTGTGCCAAAATTAAGAACAATATTGAAACTTGTCATATCCCTGTCGTTCTTCTGACTGCCCTTAGTGCGCCCGAACGTGAGTTGGAAGGATTAAGAATTGGAGCGGATATTTATGTGGTGAAGCCATTTAATATGCGGCGGCTGGTGATGCAATGCAATAATCTGATTAATACCCGCAGACTTTTACAGAATAAATATGCCCATCAGCTGGATAGCAAAGCGGAGAAGATTGCAACGAATGAACTCGATCAGAGGTTTATCGAACAAGCGACACAGGTAGTGGAAGATAATATGGAAAATCCCGAATTCAGTGTAGATGTCTTCTCACGTGAGATGGGGGTGGGACGTACTGTCTTATTCCAGAAGATAAAAGGTATCACGGGAAGTACGCCAAATAATTTTATCATGAATCTGCGTCTGAAAAAAGCGGCATATTTTCTGCAGAATTCTCCGGAAATGAATATATCGGATATTGCTTACCGGTTAGGATTTGGAAATCCTCAATACTTCAATAAATGTTTTAAAGAACTTTTTGATATTGCTCCTACGCAATACCGAAAAGCTCATAATACCTCCTCCGAACCCTCTGTGAAGTGATTAAAATAAGTCATCTGAATTTTTAGACTAGATAAAACGAACAATTCGATAGGGTGCAATATATTCAAATGCGATACTTTTGTGGCGTTGGATAATGCCAGCTTGTACTTGAGTTCTCTTTGGTTAGGTGTGTCCGCACACACTTTCATTTGGTAGACCGGGTACTGTGTAATCTTTATTCTAATATAATAATTATTGTGTAGTATTATGAAAGACAAATATCCATGTAGTAAATAAAAGATAGCATCTTATTGGAGAGAATCAATATATTTTTCCCAATTAATTAAGTAGTGAGTAAAACCTTGATAATTAACCAATTTAATTTTATTCTAGTTATGAAAAATTTGCAGAGTAGGACAAAAGTGCGGTTGCTTCAGTCGTTCCTTTTGATTTCCTTGAGTCTCTTTTTCCTTGTCAATCCGGCTTATGCTCAAGGCGGGTTTGCAGTGAAGGGAGTTATTGTGGATAAAACAGGATTTCCTTTGCCTGGCGCCAATGTGATGGAAAAGGGAACATCTAATGGAACAATTACAGATTTAGATGGTAATTTCTCATTGAATGTTTCGAAGAAGGGAGTTACTTTGACTGTATCATTCATGGGATATACCCCTAAAGATGTGGTAGTGAAAGATAAAACAATGAATATTACGCTTGAAGAGAACTCTAAGCTATTGGACGAAGTAGTGGTAGTGGGTTACGGTACGATGAAAAAGCGTGATGTAACAGGAGCTATTACTTCCATCTCAAGCGAGGCCATTGAGCAAAAAATGGCTACTAATGTTTTTGAAGCATTGCAGGGTACTACTGCCGGTGTACAGGTGGTATCCGGTTCCGGACAGCCCGGTGAATCTTCTTCTATCAAAATACGTGGTACTTCCACGTTCTCTGCCGAAGGGGTTACTCCTCTTTATATCGTAGACGGTGTGCCTTTGGAAAGTATCGACGGTATCAATACGAATGATATCACTTCTATGGAGATTTTGAAAGATGCCGCTTCTGCAGCTATCTACGGTTCTCGTTCGGCGAACGGTGTGATTATTATCACTACCAAAAGTGGGCAGGAAGGTAAAGCCCGTATTGATATCAAGTATAATCACTCGTGGGGTACATTGTCTCACAAGGTTCCACAGGCAAACCGTAAAGAACGTTTGTTGTACGACCAGTATCGTAAAGAGTATTTTGAAACATACGGCGGAGGTAATCCGGATGAAAGTAGTGATATACTGAATGATCCGTTGAACTCTTTCTTTAATGTGGATAACGATTATCTGGACATGATTACAAGCACTGCACAAAAAGATCAGGTGGATATCAGTGTAGGTGGTGGTACAAAGAAACTGAAATATTTCATCAATACCGGTTATTATAATGAGAAAGGTATTATTTCCAATACAGGTTTCCAGAGATTAAATACTCGTATCAACTCCGATTATTCACCGACAGACTGGATGAATATGGGTAGCCGTATTTCTTTGACTTATTCTAAAAAGAAAGGTCTGAATGAAGGTACTTTATTGAGCGCAGTGTTGACTCGTCGTCCTTATTTCAATACTTATTATCCGGATGGCTCTTTGGTCGGAGTGTTTAACGGTCAGAAGAATCCTATTGCGCAGGTCAATTATACCACCGACTTTACGGATTCTTATAAGGCTAACTTCTTCCAGTTCTTTGAAATCAAATTCAACAAGTATTTGAAGTTCAGAGCCAATATTAATGCCAACTTCTATCTGGATAAACGCAAAAAACTCGAACCGAGTCTTATCACCGACGAATGGCAGAAACAGAATAAAGGTTATTCTTATAATTACCTGAACTGGAACTGGATGAATGAAGACATCCTTACTTATGCACGCAAAATAAAAGATCATAATTTTACGGCCATGGTAGGTGTTAGTGCACAGCAGTGGCGTTATGAAAACGAAACATTTGTGGGGATAAACTCGTCTACAGATTTTATCTATACAATGAATGCTTTTGCCGCAAACCTGGATTTGTCATCTACAGGCTCCACATTAAGCAATCACTCTATGGCTTCCATTTTTGCCCGTGTGACTTATGATTATAAAGGAAGATATTTGCTTAATGCCATTATGCGTCGTGACGGTTCTTCTCGTTTTGCCAAAGAGAACAAATGGGGTAATTTCCCTTCCGTATCTGTGGGATGGCGCTTCTCGGATGAGAAATTCATGAAATTCTCGAAAAAGTTTCTCGAAGATGGTAAGATCCGTGCAAGTTTCGGTATCACGGGTAACGAAGCAATCGGCAACTACGACTATATCTACTCTTATTCTCCGAATTCTATTTATGACGGAGTGGGTGGCGTTATTCCGACTCGTATCGGTAAAGACAATCTGAAATGGGAGGAAACTAAACAATTCAACCTTGGTCTGGACTTGAATTTCTGGAATAGCCGTTTGACAATCACTGCCGATTACTACGATAAATATACAGACGGTTTGCTGGCAAACTACCAATTGCCAAAAGAATCCGGTTTTGCATATATGAAAACCAATGTCGGTGAAATGAGTAACCGAGGCTTTGAAATAGCTGTTACCGGTGATATTATCCGCACGAAGGACTGGAAGTGGAATGCTTCTTTCAATATCTCCAGAAACGTTAACCGTATTGAGAAGCTGTCTGAAGGTAAGGCATATATGGAAGGTGATATCTGGTGGATGCAGGAAGGTGGCCGTGTGGGTGACTTCTACGGATTTAAAAGCGCCGGTATCTTTGCATACGACGAATCGAATGCTTTTACTGATAAATGGGAACAGTTGACTCCGGTGTTTGAGAATGGTGTATTCCAGTACAAATATTTGTTGGATGGAAAGGAATATGCAGGTAATATCCGTCAGAAAACGTTGCCGAACGGTAAACCGTTCCGTGGGGGAGATTACAACTGGGAGGAACCGGAAGGAACCCGTGACGGTGTGATTGATGATAATGACCGTATGGTGATCGGTAATGCCATGCCTGATGTAACCGGTGGTTTGAATACAACGGTGACTTGGAAGAATTTGAGTTTATACTTAGGATTCTATTATTCATTGGGAGGACAGATTTATAATGCAGCCGAACATAATCGTAATATGTTCAAATACACCGGAACTACTCCTTCACCGGAAGTCATCCATAATATGTGGTTGCATCCGGGTGACCAGGCAATCTATCCGCGTCCGTATAATGATGATTACAACAATGCCCGTATGGGTAACTCGTTCTATCTGGAAGATGCTTCATTTATTCGTTTGCAGAACATACGTGTAGCATACGATCTTCCTGAAAACTGGATAAAGAAGCTGATGTTGAAGAATATAAATATCTACGCTTTTGTAAACAACGCCTTGACATGGACCAACTATTCGGGATTCGATCCTGAATTCTCTACCAACAATCCTCTGCAGGTAGGTAAAGACTCTTACCGTTATCCGAGAAAGAGAGAATATGGTATTGGTTTTTCTGCAAACTTTTAATTGAAGATATCGTATGAAGAATATAAAATATTTTGTTGGAGCTGTATGCCTGGCTCTATCGTTGAATAGCTGTTCAGACTTTCTGAATGAGGAACCGGTAAGTGAAATTCCGGCAGGTGACATGTGGCAGACTGCCCGTGACGCTAAGGCAGGTATAAATGAAATCTATGGATTGTTACGTTCCACTTTACGGGAGAACTATTTCTATTGGGGGGAGTTCCGTTCGGATAATGTAGCTCCCGGAGCACCGGTAATGGCCGATCAGGCACGTGTTATCAACAACCTGATGTCTACGGATGAGAAATGTGCAAAGTGGACGACTCTGTATCAGATGATTAACCAGGCAAATCTGGCTATTAAATATGTTCCTAATATCAGTATGCCTGATGTGGCAGACCGAAATGACTATCTTGGACAAGCTTATGCATTGCGTGCTTTGGCCTACTTCTATGCTATCCGTGTTTGGGGAGACGTACCTTTGTTTACAGAACCTACTGAAAAGTATTCGGAAGCCATCTACAAAGAGCGTACGGATAAAAACTACATTCTTGATAATGTCATTCTTCCGGACCTGAAGAAAGCGGAAAGCCTGATTAACCGTAACAAGAATTATGAGCGCAAACGTATCTCTATCTGTGGTGTTTGGGCTATCATGGCTGATGCTTATATGTGGGCTAAAGAATATAATCTGGCCGATCAGACCATTGATAAGATGGCAACTATTGCTTCCAAAAAAGGCGGTCGTTTTGTAGACTTCGAACCTAACATTGCTACTTGGCATACCATGTTTACGGAAGAGCTGACTAATAAACCTTCTGATGATACACCGGAAAATGATGAATATAACTCCAGAGAGTTTATTTTCCTTGTTCATTTCAACATGGATGAAGTCGGCACGAATGGTTACAGTTACATGTATCAATGGTTTTCCGGTTCAGGGAATCGTGCGGCAGTCATGTCTGATAAGTTTATGAGTATCTTTGATGAAAAGGATATGAAAGGTGATTTACGCAAAGATTATACGGTGAAGAATTACCAAAACGGAAATGAATTGCGTAAATATATGGCAGGTGACATCAGTAACTCTTTGAATAAGACATGCGAAGTAGCCTATCCAATCTATCGTTACACAGATATGATGTTGTTGCAAGCTGAAGCTCGTGCTCATCAGGGAAAATGGGGGGAAGCTTTGGATTTAGTAAAAACTGTACGTGACCGTGCCGGATTGAATACACTGACTGAAAATGATTTTGCTTCAGAAGAAGAGGTAGTCAATTATATCTTGCGTGAACGTCAGGTGGAGTTAGCCGGCGAAGGACGCCGTTGGTTTGATTTGCTACGTACCGAAAAGTGGAAAGAAGTGATGAAACCTATCAACGGAATGGAGCAGGACGGCAATGAACTTTTCCCGATCCATTATTCACATATCTTGGAAAATCCGAAGATTGTGCAGAATACGTATTATGGTAATACTAACAACTAAAAAGGTAGAAGCAATGAAAAAGACAATATTATATAAGACTCTTTTCTTTTGTTGGACAATTTTGGCATTGACCGGTTGTGATCTGGACTTGCAAAAGAACTATGATTATGAGCCTTCGGTGGATGATCCGTATGTAAAAGTGACAGCGTGGGAATATTTTCAGGATCACAAAGATATGTTCTCGGAGTTGATAGCAGCTATCGAGTATACAGGTTTGAAGGACTATTATACACAGACTGATAATAAATATACTTTTCTGGCTTTGAATAATGCCGGTATGCAGCTTTATCGGGAGAATGAATTTGCTGGTGTAGCTTCTATTACAGATTGTGATAAAGAAAAGGTGAAGAATATGTTGCTTTATCATATTGTAGATGGAGAATATAGTTCTTATGGGCAATTGCAGGTAGAACCGATGTTCGTTTTGACTATGCTGAAAGGTGAGACTGGATTGATGACAATGTCTGTATGGAAAAATCCATGGCAGGCTGCAGTTGGTAAGATTCTGGTGAATCAGACCGGAAGCAACGGAAAATCTCCGCAACGGCAAGCTAAGACTAGCAATATTCTGCCGACAAACGGCGTGATTCATATATTTGAGAACTATTGCAAATATTCCAAATAACCACAGTTAATTAAAAAGAGAACTAATTATGATTCGTAAAATATATACCTTATTAATATTAGGACTTTGCTTGGGCTTTGCTGCCTGTGGCGACGATAATGATGGACTGGATCCTAATGCAGCGGCTCCTGTGATTAATTTTCCTATGGAGCAGCTGGACGTTGATTTGAATAAAGTAGACAATCTGCCGGTAGTGGCTGTTATTAAATCACAGGCAGGGCTTCAGAGCGTGACGATGAAATTGCAGACGGTGGAGGGAGTGACAGAATATAAAACTGTAACCGACTTTTTTAACCCCAACTCTTACAGCTTGTCTGAAAACTTGGAGTACAATGCAAATTACGAAGCTTTTATCATTGAAGCTACAGATAAACTGAATCATGTTACGAGTGGGACTTTACCAATTGCTGTTACCGATGTAATGGCACGTCCTGTCATTACATTCGATCCGGAAGAGATTGTATATGATGAGATGGATGAAAACCCGGTAATGCCTCGTACCACTTTTAAAATTGTTTCGGAAGCTGGTTTGAAGAAAGTAGAAAGATTCTTGGTTTCTGTAGACGGACAAACATCGAAAGGTGGTGATATACTGAATGGCGACAAAACGTATGAGTATGATGAATTGATAGAATATAAAGAAGGTGATAAGGGCTTTAAAGTGAAAGCAGAAGATATATATGGTAATATCACAATTTCTACTTTGCAGGTGTCATATAAGACAGTTCCGGTTCCTGTATTGACCTTGGGTAAAGAGCTAATTACTACTGATGAAGGAGTAGATACGGAAGTTCCAATGCATATCGAATCGGTTCGTGGCGTAAAATATGTAGCTATATCCCGAGTGGAAAATGGTATAAGTACAGAAATATTCCGTGAGGAGATAGGTGGTGACAATAAAAACTTTGATTATACACCTAAAGTACAATTAACAGAAGAAACGTCCCAATTAAAAGTGGTTGTTTCTGACGGTCGAGAGGGTAAAGAAGTAGTAGGGATCGTAAGGACTTATGTGAATATGGAAGTTGTCCAGCTCAAAGTCGGTAGCCAAGTTTTGGCAAATGCGGAACCGTTTGCTCTGATTTCATTGAAGGATATGAAGACGTATTCGGTGGATGAAGCTATTTCCAGTGTGGAAAGTGCTAGGAATGTTGATATAAAGTTCTTTATAAATTCTAAAGATGGTGTTCTTTCTTTCCGCTTTTATTCTATGGAAAATGTAGAAAGTAAAAATCCTTTATATAAAGGGTCAGGTGGAAAAACATTGAGTAACTTGCCGGCAAAGAATATGACTAAATATGTCCTATTCCCTACAGATTTTGATTATGATACAGCTTCCCGTTCCTCTATTCAGAATGAATATTTGAAAGGAAATGCAGATCAGAAAGTATATATGACAATTGATAACTTTGTCGGTAGTGTGATTGGATTTAAGACCGGTGGTGCCTCAAGTGCTGGTGGAGAAAGATATGGTGTCATGAAAGTTCTTGATGTCTCCGGTAAGATGGATAATAATACGATGAAACAGATAGCAACTGTTGAAATCAAATTCCCTAAGAAGAAGTAAGTAGGGTAGTATTACCTACCGTCTGAAGTCTTAATAGAAAAGTTCTTTTCTATTAAGACTAAACTTCCCTTTCATTGGGAGTAAAGTTGCTCTCTGTCCGATACAAACTATAAACGAAGCTTACGTTTTTATAAATGCAAGTTGCGTTTATAAAAACAAAGCTTGCAATTATAAAAACAAAGCTTGCGTTTATAGTTTATAATAAGGATAAAAGAAGTTTGCAACAAGGGGGAAGGAAGTTCTCCCCTAGTGGAGGATAACTTTTCTATTAATAGCTGACGCGAGAGTTATTAACAGCTATCCCGGTGAACTTAGATAGAATATACGAAAGATGCGATTGATAACAAGCACATTGGTTAAGTAATAATGTGCGGTAGCTGAAAGTAATATGAGAAAACATATAATATATAGGTATTTCCTCTTTTTATCTTTGGTCGGACTGATGCAGTTAACGCTTAGTTGTTCCTCCTCTTCCAACGAAATAGAACCTTTGAAACCGGAAGGAGGAGATACTCCTTTGGAAAAAGATGAATATACTTTTTTGAACGTTGAATACCGGAAATGGCAGAACGGAACATTCCAAGCATGGACAACAGCAGATTCAAGGGAAACCCGTATCATTGATAATATGAATTGGTATACTCCTTCTTCGGATTATAGCCGGACTGCGTGGGGAGGGCGAATCGGTTTGCAACCCTCTTCTGTGGTTGGAAAAGAGGGCTTTTTCCGAGTGGCTAATTGTGGAGGCCGTTCTTATTTACTGGATCCGGATAATGGAGCTGTTATCATTCATGGAATTCAGCATGTTCGTCCGGGAGAATCTACTGCTCATAAGAAGGCTTTCAGTACTCGATACGGTAGTGAGGCGCGATGGAGTGAAGAGACAGGCAAACTGTTGGCAGACAATCATATAAACTATATTTCGTATGGTTCGAACCGTATTGAAGTATTTCCTGCTGCAGTACGTGCTAACTTGTTGACCCCTAAGACGCAAAAGATTGCTTATGCAGAGAATCTGTATCTGCTCCGTACCTTTATGTGGGATATGAGCAAGAATTTGGGATACGCGTTTGATGATGACAAGTATAATCGTCTCGTTCTTCTTTTCGAACCGACATTTGCTACGTACATAGATCGTCTCGTACAAGAGAAGTCAGCTTTATTTGCCGGTGACCGGCATTTTATAGGTTTCTATCTTGACAATGAATTGCCGTTTGCTAGTTATCAGAATACTGACCCTTTGCGAGGAATTGATCTGAAACATTTTTTGTCCTTGCCCGAACGCTATAAAGCGGCTCGTGAGTATGCAGAAAAGTTCATGCGGGATAACGGTATAGCTTCTGCCGGAGCGATCACCAAGAAAAATCAGGAAGACTTTCGGGGGATGGTTGCTGATTATTATTATCAGTTGACTACCGCTACCGTCAGACGATATGATAAAGAGCATTTGATTTTGGGGACACGGCTGCATGACTGGAGCAAATACAATCAGAAAGTGGTGGAAGCTTGTGCCCGTTATTGCGATCTTGTTTCTATCAATTATTATGCCCGTTGGCAACCGGAAGCAGATTTCTTGGCGAACCTGAAAGTTTGGTGTGGAACGAAACCTTTTTTAGTTTCGGAATTCTATACGAAAGCAGAAGATGCCAGTTATCAGGGAACTGGATATGCCAATACCGAAGGAGGTGGATGGCTGGTACGTACACAGAAAAACAGAGGTGAGTTTTATCAGAATTTCTGTCTTCGTTTACTTGAAACCCGGAATTGTGTGGGTTGGGTACACTTTGAGTATAATGATGGATACGGTTCGGATGGAAAAGCTTCTAATAAAGGAATAGTCTCCATCGAATACGAGCCTTATACATCTTTTCTGTCGCAGATGCGACAGGTAAATCTTGCAGTTCATTCATTGATCGATTATTATGATACAAAATCGGTTCAATAGATTAACGGAAACATTAAAAAGACAAATTGAATATTTAGAATTAAAATAGTTATGACCATGAAGAAGTTTAGTTTATTCGCAATCCTCTTAGGATTTAATATAGCTTTGGGAGCATGTTCCGATGATGATGCCGCTCCTGTAGTAAAAGATCAAATCTTTCAACTTCCGGAAAAGGCTTATGTACTGGCGGAGCAATCCAGACGGGCTATTGTCATCAGGGATGCGGAGACGCATCGTAATATTTGGAGTTGGGACCCTTATACGGCTTGTGTTCCTGCTGCCCAACAGGGTTGGTTTGTCAATCCGAGTGAAGTGAAACCTGTTTTCAATAGACGCTATATCTTGATGACTGCCTCCGGCGGAGCTGTGGCTTTAATCCGTTTGTCGGATCATAAATTAATGTTCTATGCAAATTGCGGACAGAATCCTCACTCTGCGGAGGTATTACCCGATGGAAATATTGTGACGGCAGAATCTAAGAACGGTGAAATTAGTACCTTTGTGGTTGACACAGTTAAGGTATTGGGAGCGAAGGCTAATACGGTGAAGCTGGGTAATGCGCATAATGTAGTTTGGGATAAGAAAAGGTCGTATCTGTATGCCACGGCTACAATAACGGGCGGAGTTACCGCATTATTCCGTTTTAAGTATGATGGTAACCAGAGCAATCCTAAACTGACAAATCAGACTCGTATTTATACGTTCGACAAAGAATCGGGCGGACATGATTTGTTTCCGGTATATGGTGAAGAAGATAAATTATGGCTTACAGCTGCTTCGGCTGTCTATAAGTTTGATTTGACAGGAGTTACCGACGCTACGACTAATGACTCTGCCGAACCGACTTGTGAAAAAGTCTACAATACAGCTGATATAAAAAGTATCTGTAACGGACCTGACGGAATCTTGATGCTGAAACCGACTGAAGAGTGGTGGGCTGAAGGACTTGTAAATGAGAAGGGAGAAGAACTCTTCAAGATGGACGGAGCTAAAATTTATAAAGGTCGTTGGATGATAGACAATACTTTCAGTTATCCGGAAAAGCACGATTTCGTATTGGGTGAGGATTGATTAAGTATCGTCGAAGGGTAATAAAATACATAAGTTGAATAATTAAGTTTGGAACAATGAGGAAACTTCTTCTTTTTTTATTGGTATCTATCGCATTACCGGCCTTGGCGCAGAACGGAAAGAAAGTGTATGCTGACTTCCACGGTGTGCGTTATACCCGGCAACATGACGGAAAGTTAGGGCGTTGGGAGATGTATGCCAATACGGAGAAATCAAGTACGGGAAGGAAATCCCTGTGTTATAATGCCGACCTGATAGACAGTGAAGGGCGACATGAGATAGCGGCAGTGACCTATCCCCAAGTCGGAATGCAGTCCAATCTCGATCCCGATTATATCGAATATCAGATATTGTCGGCAAAAGCTGCCAAGATAGACGGATTCTTTATCGAATGGGGATTCAAGCCTCACGAAAATGACATCTTGCTGCGTGAGATGCAGAAAGTGGCAGCGAAGTATGACTTTGAAATCGGTGTAAACTGGTGTGACGGTTGGTTGTATTATGACTGGATTACGAAGATTTATCCGGAAGTTAACACCCGTGAGGCAAAGACCGAATATATGGCTAAATGTTACCAATATTTAGTAGATAGTGTCTTTACCGGTCCGACTGCTCCTATGGTGAAGGGAATGCCTGTCTTTTATCATTTCGGTCCCGGAGCAAAAGTCGATGAATACAAGAAAGTATTATCACTGGTGAAGTTTCCGCAAGGAATGAAGCAGCCCGTTGCCTTACGTCGTTGGGCGGATTGGGGAAAACTGGAAAACGATAAATACATTCCTGTCACCCGCAGTGATGATATGGATGCCTGGAAAAAAGTGGGAGAAATACCGACCGCATGGCTTCCCGCTCGTGTCCGTACAAGAGATCAGGCACATGCTGAATGGGATAATTATGCCACGCAGGATGATGTTATTGAGTTTATGAAACCTTTCCGTGACTCGATTTGGCATAGTAACAATCCTGCTTATACCATTAAGTCAGGATTTGCCATGCCGGGAATGGATAACCGGGGATGTGCAGGCTGGGGACGCGGACACTTCTATTATATCCCTCGCAATAATGGAGAAACTTACCAAAGTATGTGGAAGTTCTGTATGGCGGAGAAAGACAGTCTGGACATGATGTTTATCGCTTCGTGGAGCGACTATACCGAAGGGCATGAAATAGAACCTACCATCGAAAACGGTGACCGCGAACTGCGTACCACTTTAAAGTATGCGGCAGAATTCAAAGGCGAACAGGCGGACGAACGTGGCTTAACCTTACCTTTAATGCTTTTCCGTTTGCGAAAAGAAGCCCGTTTCCTGGAAAAGACGAAGATGGATGTATCTGCTTGTCAACGTTCGCTCGATAAGGCAGCGTTGTTGATTAGCCAGGGACGTTATCCGGTGGCGATAGGTTTGTTGCCACAAATAGAAAATGATGTCAAGACAGCCAAATCCGCTTTGGCGGTTGAGATGATGCGTTTGCGTGAGTCGGACATGAAGATTCAGGGAAAGCGAAAATCAGGTGGTTACAATGCCGAAGAAACGCTTTCTATCTCTTTGCCCAAAGAATTGGTTTCCAAACTGCAAATGAATAACTATGTAGGGTATCTCTATTTTGAATACCTGGACAAAGGAAATGAATCTCTTTTTATACGTTCGTCCACACAGCGCGAACCGAAAGAACCGTTTAAAATTGTATCCCGGATACGTACCGATAATACAGGCGAATGGAAAAGTGCAAAAGTGGAACTGTATAAAGATAATATCGTAAATGGATTCAATATGCCTACGTTCTATTTAAAAGGAAATGTCGTTGTCCGTAATTTGTCATTGGGTTATACCATCTACACTGTCAAATAAATGTATTGATGAAGAGTTTGAAAAATTGGTTATTAGTTTTATCCGTATTATCTTGTTTCGGGTGTTCTTCGTCGGTTCATGAAGACGGCAGGGGATGTGCTTTCGTATCCGATAGTATTCAATACAGGGTTGAGTTTATGTCGGAGGGATGCGTGCGGATTCTGTCTTTTCCCGAAGGTGATACGCTGGTAACAAAAAGATTGGTTGTCGATTCGCAAAAACCGGCATTCAAAGATTATAAATGGAAAGATACAGGGCAGCAACTGATCTTTTCTACCCGTGAGCTTTCCGTTGCTTTTGATAAAGAAGATGCGGCTTTCACTTTTCAGGAAGTATCGACAGGAAAGTTATTACTGAAAGAGAAAGAAGCTAAAAAGGCACGGCACTTCAAACGTTCGGTTATCGGAGGTGAGCAATGCCTCGAAGTAACCCAACGCTTTGTTCCTACTGACGATGAGGCTATTTACGGTCTGGGGCAGTATCAGAATGGAATCATGAACTATCGTGGAAAATCCGTACTTCTGTTACAGGCTAATATGGATATTGTCAATCCGTTCCTTATCTCGACTAACGGATATGGTATCTTGTGGGATAATTATTCTTCAACAAAGTTTGAAGATACGAAAGAAGGATACTCATTTACTTCCGAGGTAGGCGATGCTTCCGACTATTATTTTGTATATGGCAAGAATATGGACGAAGTCGTTGCCGGTTATCGGGAATTGACGGGAGACGTGCCGATGTTCGGGAAGTGGGTATATGGTTTCTGGCAGTCTAAAGAACGCTATAAATCGTTCGATGAGTTGAAAGCCGTTGTAAAGGAGTATCGTAAACGGGGGATTCCGTTGGATAACATTGTGCAGGACTGGGAATATTGGGGAGATAAACCCCATTGGAACAGTCTGACTTTCCATCCGGCGAACTTCGATCATCCCCGGCAAGTCATTGAAGAACTGCATCAGCAGGATCATGTTCACTTTATGCTTTCCGTATGGCCCGGATTCGGACCGGAAACAGCTGTTTATCAGTCACTCGATTCTATCGGTGCCTTATTTAGCGAACCTACATGGGCAGGCTATAAAGTCTTTGATGCTTACAATCCTGCCGCACGGGATATCTTTTGGCAATATCTCAAGAAAGGACTCTATGATATGGGTGTGGATGCCTGGTGGATGGATGCGACAGAGCCTTCCTTCCGTGACGGATTCACACAGTTGAAGCAGGAAGAGAGGACGAAAGCAGCCGGAAATACTTATCTGGGCAGTTTCCACCGTTATCTGAATACCTATTCTTTGGAAATGCTGAAGGACTTTTATCAACGTCTTCGGGCCGAAAGCGATCAGAAGCGCATATTTATCTTAACCCGTTCCGCCTTTGCTTCACAACAGCATTATGGTACGGCGGTATGGTCGGGGGATGTCTCGGCTTCATGGGAAAATATGCATAAACAACTGGTTGCCGGTTTGAACTTATCTATGTCCGGTATTCCGTATTGGACTTCCGATACAGGAGGATTCTTTGTCACAGAACGTGATGCAAAATATCCTGATGGGTTGAAAAGCAATGATTATAAAGAGTTGTACTCCCGTTGGTTCCAGTTCAGTGCATTTACTCCTGTCTTCCGTGCTCACGGCACGAATGTGCCGCGTGAAGTTTGGCAATTCGGTGAAAAGGGAACATCTTACTATGATAATCAGGTGAAATATATACATCTGCGTTACCGTCTGTTGCCTTACGTTTACTCGATGTCCCACCAAGTCACAGCCAACAACTATACCCTGTTGAGAGGCTTGGCAATGGATTTCACCACAGATACCCGGACTTTTGATATTGATAACGCCTATATGTTCGGCACCTCTTTATTGGTACGCCCGGTATTTCATCCGCAATCGGAAGAAAAGAATATCAGTGTCTATCTGCCGGAACACAACGGCGGATATTGGTACGATTTTTGGACCGGAAAGGCCTTTGAAGGAGGAAGAGAGCAAATGCAGGCAAACACCCTCGACATCCTTCCCCTGTATGTAAAAGCCGGTTCTATCTTGCCTTTGGCAGAAGTGAAACAATATGCGATGGAATACCCCGACCGTGAATTGGAACTGCGTATTTACGGAGGAGCGGACGCTTCTTTCTTATGGTATGAGGACGAAGGCGACTCTTACCGCTATGAAGACGGTGTATGTTCCAAAGTACCGATGCAATGGAAAGATTCGGAACGGACATTGACGATCGGGCTGCGTGAAGGAAGTTATCCCGGTATGCCGGAACAAGTAAAAATGCGTGTGAAGTTATATCTGCCTGACGGTGCTGCTCTTGAGAGTAAAGAGTGTGTCTACACAGGCAGAGAGGTAAAAATAAAGTTTTAATTAGATGCATACATAGATTATGAAGAAGTTATTCTATATCTTTATTCTATTGTTTATTGTGGGATGGGCGCAGGCACAGCAACGCGTGGTATACACCATCAACGACGGATGGAAATTTACAAAAGGATCTCCATTTGAAGCACAACTGACTGGCTGTGACGATTCTTCATGGGAGACGGTCAATATACCTCATACCTGGAATGATAAAGATGCAGACGATGAAACTCCGGGATTCTATCGGGGGCCGGTCTGGTATCGAAAACAGTTGTTTATAGACAAAAGCCAGGAGGGACGTCGGGCAGTAATCTACTTTGAAGGAGCCAATCAGGAAGTACGATTCTACCTGAACGGGCAGTTCGTTGGGGAGCACAAAGGAGGGTATACCCGCTTCTGTTTTGATATCACTCCCCATTTGCGTTATGGACAGGAAAACCTGTTTGCCATTTATGTAAACAATGTCTATAATCCGAATATTCCCCCCTTATCTGCCGATTTTACTTTCTTTGGCGGTATCTACCGGGATGTCTATTTGCAGTTTATGAATCCGGTGCACATTGCAACGAATGATTATGCTTCGTCGGGAGTTTATATCCGTACCCCCGAAGTGAATAACTCCGCTGCTTCGGTAGAAATCACTACGCTACTGACGAACGATATGCCCCAGGCTACGGAAATCAGGGTGGAGAATATAATCTGTGATGCGGATGGCAAGGAAGTGAAAAAGACGCAGGCAGAAGTAAAACTGGCAGCCGGCGAGACGAAGACGGACATCTCCAAAAAGATAAAAATAGATTCCCCTCGTCTGTGGGATATAGACGATCCTTATCGCTATATGGTATATACCCGTATTCTTGATAAAAGAAAGGGTACTTTGCTGGATGAAGTGGTGAATCCGTTAGGTTTGCGCTGGTTCAAGTTTGATTCGGAAAAAGGTTTTTTCCTGAATGGCAAAGGACGCAAACTGATCGGAACTGCCCGGCATCAGGATTATTTTCAGAAAGGAAATGCTTTGCGTGACGAATTGCACGTACAGGATGTATTGCTATTGAAGGAGATGGGAGGAAACTACCTGCGTGTATCACACTATCCCCAAGATCCTGTTATCATGGAAATGTGTGATAAACTGGGCATTGTGACTTCGGTTGAAATTCCCGTCGTTAATGCTGTTACAGAAACCGAAGAGTTCCTGCATAATTCTGTTGAGATGGCGAAAGAGATGGTACGTCAGGATTTCAACCGTCCTTCCGTAATGATTTGGGGGTATATGAATGAGATTTTCCTGCGTCGTCCCTATACCGAAGGTAAACAGTTGGAAGATTACTACCGTTTCACGGAAAAAGTAGCCCGTGCCTTGGAGGCGACTATCCGTGAGGAAGATCCTTCAAGATATACGATGATGGCTTATCACAATATGCCTCAATACTACGAAGACGCTCATCTCACCGAAATCCCGATGATTCAGGGATGGAACTTGTATCAAGGTTGGTATGAACCGGATATCAATGAGTTCCAGCGTTTGCTTGATCGTGCCCATAAAGTATACAAAGGAAAAGTGCTGATGGTAACGGAATATGGACCGGGAGTGGATCCGAGAGTTCATTCGTACCAGCCGGAACGTTTTGACTTCTCGCAGGAATATGGACTGGTATATCATAAACATTACCTCAATGAAATGATGAAACGTCCGTTTGTAGCCGGTTCCAGTCTGTGGAATCTGAATGATTTTTATTCCGAATCCCGTGTAGATGCTGTGCCTCATGTAAACAATAAAGGCGTTGTCGGGTTAAACAGGGAGAAGAAAGATGTTTATTGGTTCTATAAGACAGCCTTGTCACGTCGTCCGATACTTGTCATTGGTAATCGGGAGTGGAAAAGCCGTGGGGGAGTGGTGAATACGGCGCAGAAAGAATGTATTCAATCCGTTCCTGTATTCTCTAATGCGGAAGAAGTAGAGCTGTTTGTGAATAACAAGAGTCTGGGAAAGAAAAAGATAGAAGATAATTATGCTTTGTTTGATGTACCGTTTGTGGGTGGAGAGAATTTGCTGGAAGCTGTTGCTGTGACTGGTGATAACAAGTTGCGTGATATGCTTCGGATTCAGTTCCAGTTGGTAGGCTCGCGGTTGAAAGACGAAGCTGTGCCATTTACGGAATTAAATGTAATGTTAGGTTCTCCGAGATATTTTGAAGATCGTGCGGCAAACGTAGCATGGATTCCCGAACAGGAATATAAGCCCGGTAGCTGGGGATTTATCGGCGGAACGTCTTATCGTCGTCAAACAGGATTCGGCACTATGCTTGGCTCGGATATCGATATTCACGGAACGGACATGAATCCAATTTTCCAGACCCAACGTGTTGGAATAAAATCTTTTAAGGCTGATGTGCCAAATGGAGAATATTCTGTATATTTGCACTGGGCAGAGTTGGAGTCGGACAAAGAAAGAGAAGCATTGGTTTATAATCTGGGAGCTGACTCGGAACAAACATTTGCCGGAAATCGCAGCTTTGGCATTTCAATCAATGGAACAACCGTTTCAGATGATTTCAACGTAGCCCGTGATTACGGATATGCCCGTGCTGTTATCAAAAAGTTTGTAATAACAGTAAAGGATGGAAAAGGAGTAAGTGTCGACTTTCATAAAAAAGAAGGAGAACCTATTCTGAATGCTATCCGTATTTATAGAAACTATTAATCATAAACACAGTTCGTATGCTTAGGTCTATTTATTTACTGTCTTTTTTCCTCCTGCAATCCCTGTTTGCTTTTGCAGGAAATGTAAAGGAAAGTGTTCCATCCACTTTTGATTTGTATGTATGCATCGGTCAATCCAACATGGCGGGGCGTGCAACATTGACTCCGGAGGTCATGGATACGCTGCAAAATGTATATCTATTGAATGATAAGGGGAATTTTGAACCGGCAGTAAATCCTCTCAATCGTTATTCGACAGTCCGTAAAGACCTGTCGATGCAACGCTTGGGACCGGCTTATGGCTTTGCTAAAGAGATGGCCCGACAAACGAAACGTCCTGTCGGACTGGTAGTAAATGCGCGTGGAGGCTCATCCATCAACTCCTGGCTAAAAGGGAGTAAAGACGGATATTATGAAGAAGCTCTTTCCCGGGTTCGGATTGCAATGAAGCAGGGAGGTGTTTTGAAAGCAATCCTTTGGCATCAGGGAGAAGCCGATTGTTCGAATCCGGAAGCGTATAAACAGAAACTGATTTCTTTGGTGAAAGACTTGCGGGAAGATCTGGGCATGCCGAATCTACCGGTTATTGTAGGACAGATTTCTCAATGGAACTGGACAAAAAGAGAAGCAGGTACAGTCCCCTTTAATCAGATGATTAAAAAAGTTTCTTCATTTATTCCCCATTCTGATTGGGTATCATCGAAAGGATTGGGATGGTATAAAGATGAGAAGGACCCTCATTTTAATACGGAAGCACAACTGTTATTAGGAAAACGTTATGCGAAAAAGGTACTGAAGTTCTATAAACATCAATAGGATACCCTTTTTCGAGGAACATAAAAGCCGGCTGATTCATGAGGGATCAGCCGGCTTTTGTATGGTGAATAACGGCTCAGTTGTAATTCTTGGGGGATTAAGTTTAGTCAATTCCCTTCATGCATATA
>OGGV01000403.1_pt1 | contig 31071 bp, 17 predicted proteins | sample 1571301 | NCBI WGS metagenome assembly OGGV01 (sample SAMEA2582072, study PRJEB24529) | metagenome | biome: Human gut stool | place: China | collected 2011
AGCTTATGTAAGGTTTATACTGTGTTGCAGATACTTTATCTGCAACCTATCTGCCGCAGGTATCTGCAACGCTCCAACTATTTATCAACTAGTGCATTACACGCGTTTGGTTGCAGGTGGCAGATGTTTTCATGTTTTTTCAACTTTATAGTAGGAGGATTACGCATCAAAATTAGGGTCACAACCGTAAGTCATAAAACAAATTCACCTCTGTGTCCTCCATGTCCTCTGTGGTGAAAAGAATCAAAACTGTACGGAAATGAACTAATTTCAGTTCAAATTCAAACAAAGAGACAACGAATAATAGTCAATAACTACTAACTATCTGTTATTCTCTGCTTATTCTGCTGGGCAAACTCTGTAGGAGTGACTCCAAATTGTTTCTGAAATACTTTGGCGAAGTAAGAAGGTGACTGAAATCCTACCCTGTCACAAATTTCATTGATGCGCAGTTCTCCCTCCTGCAACAATTCCGCAGCATGTTTTAGCCGGATGATACGGATAAAATCGAGTGAAGAAAGGTCGGTCAATGCCTTAATTTTACGGTGAAGGCTGGAGCGGGACATATTCATAGCAGCAGCTAATGCTTCCACATTATAGTTGGCATCGGAAAGATTCTCACGCACTTTGGCTATCAATTGAGACATCAGTTGCTCGTCCGCCCGTGACATGGCATCCCCTTGCGGAGTGCAGGCGCCGTAAGTGATCTGATTAATAAACATCTCATGCGTACGGTGGGATTCGCGCTCACGCGCCAGTTCCGCCAATAATTGCTGTTCACGTATCTTCTGCACTTCACGGCGGCGATAAGCACGAAGGGTCAGTACAAAACTACCGGATACAACAATAATATAGATAAGGTACGCCCACACTGTACGCCACCAGGGTGGAAGAATACGTACCGACAAAGTGGCTTCTTCCTGATTCCAGACACCATCATTATTACTGCCACGCACACGAAACAGATAGTCTCCCGGCGGAAGCTGGGCATAAGACGCAGTATGTGCAGCAGACGTATAGTTCCAGTCGTTGTCTATACCTTCCATTTTATAAGCATAACGGTTTGCGCCCGGCGATGTATAACTTAAAGCAACGAAATCAAAGCCGACATTAGAACGGTAAGGCAATTGCACGCCATCTGCCGGGAAAGGAGTTTCACGTCCTTGTACATACATTCCGGTGATGTAGACCGGAGGGACAAATGTGTTCCGGCGGACAATCTGCGGATTAAAAGAGACAAGTCCGTTGATGGTCCCCATCCAGATAGTCCCATCAGAGGCAGCCAAAGCCGATTTATAATTAAACTGATTATCAGGCAGCCCATCGTTTCGGGTAAAGATTTGCAGGCTGTCTGTTTCCGGATGAAGGCAAACCAGTCCACGGTCTGTTCCGAACCAGATGCGATGTTGTGCGTCTTCCACCACTTTATAGGTCACGTTGTCCGGAAGACCGTTCGCTTTAGTGTATGTCCGGAACCTGCCCGTTTCGGGGTTAAAACACAATAACCCTCCCCGATCCGTAGAAAACCAGAGAAGACCTTTGCTATCCTCCGAAATGCCTGTCACTTCATTCGTTCCGATAGAAGTGCTGTCTCCCGGTACACATTGATACTTGACCATCTGATCCGTCTGCGGATTATACCGGAATATGCCATTACCCATTGTTGCGACCCATATATTGCCGGATTTATCTTCGAGGATGTCACGCATATAAGCATAACCGAATTGTTCCATCTTCTCAAAAGTCCGCCCTTTGTCGGCCGAACGGAAGATGTTCCAACCATCGCCCAGCCAGATGACTCCCCCACGGTCACGATAAAGGGCAAACACCGAACCTTCACTGATGCCGAGTTGTGCGGGATAGAATGTATGAACCTGCCCTCGAAAAATGTTTGTGGTAGAAATGGCAGAGGAGGCAACAGAAACAGGAGATACAGTAGTAGAAGAAGAAGTCAAAGATGAAAAAGTCGAAGAAGAAATGGAAGAAGAAGCGGAAGAGGCTGTCCCCGGAATTATCAGATCAATACCTCCTTTAAAGTAACCCGCCCCGACTAAATCATCCGAAGCAAACAAGCTCAATACATTCTGACGGTCCGGTGATTCGGGAACTTTTACGAAAGTCTGCGCCTTTGGATTCCAATAACAAACCCCGCCATCCTGCGTACTAATCCACACTGTCCCGTCTTTTCCTTCCGCCAATTCACTGATGCGACGTCCGCAGACCGTACCGGGCGCCCCCGGAAGATAAACAGAAAAGTCGAGTGAGCGTACAGGCAGATAACTGGCTCCTCCAAATTGCGTACAGATCCAAGTTCCTCCTTCACGATCGCGATAAATCTTATCCACGATAGCATCACCAAGCCCATACTTTCCTCCGGCATCGGCAGGGATATGTTGCACACTATTCTGTTTCTCATTAATCACATAAACACCATTTTGAGTTCCCACCCATAATTCGTCTCCAAAGCAAACTGCGTAACGAATAATCTTTCGATGCACTTCTGGCGCAGGGAACACGCTCACCTCCCCTGTCTTCTTATTGAACCGTTTCAATTCCTCTTCATGCACACCGACAATCAGTTCATCGCCATAATCACACAGAGTAAATATGAAATCTCCTTTAAGCGCCTCTGTGGCATACGCCACAAATTTATCCTGTTCCGGGCTATAACGGTAGATTCCCGCTCCGTACGTACCGACCCAAATCGTACCGTCTTTATCCACACAGATGGATTGCGGAAAGTCCTTACTTTTATCTTTACCGGGACAAGGAATGTAGCGGAACAGCTTCCCCGTCTCCACCTGATAGCGGAAAACTCCCTGATTGGGCGCATTCACCCATATATTTCCCGAATGGTCTGCCAGTATATCCTCAATCCAGTTGTATCTGATTTGTTCTCCGCTCTCTGTACGGGCATCAAAAAAAGAAAACTTCCCGGTGGCAAGGTCTTGAATATAGACACCATCGTCCGTGCCTATCCACAACTGCCGATGATTATCTTCAAAAAGAGCGGATATGACCTGATTGCCATGTTGCAAAGTCTCGTCATAACAATTATAAAGCTTCATCGACACTCCGTCGTAGCGGTTAAGTCCATTGCGGGTACCCAACCAGATAAAACCGTAACTATCTTGAATAATAGACTTGACATGACTGTTCGAAAGACCGCTTCCACCATCTACACGGATAAAGTTATACTGCCCCGTCGCGGCAAAGTCCGGAAGGAAGAAACAAACAGAAAGAAGAAAAAGCAGCAGATTCCTTTTCATACACAGATATTAGATAGCGACAAATATAGTTTTTTTTACGCTAAATGCATAGGAAGGATGAAACATTTGTTGCAAGGATGGCAATAAATGTCGCACCACAAGGGCGCTATCATACATTTGAAACATCTCTTGCACATCTTGACAAAAGAGAGTATAGCCACCTGTTTCTCCTCCCCCTATCTTTGCCTTCGTCAAAATGACACAACCGACGTGAACTTCCAAAATCTTAAAATGAATACAAGTAATGAAAAAAGTAACCTTTAGTTGCCTTGCTCTAGCAACCCTGTTGCAACTGATTCCCTCCAACGGGAATGCAGCGAACATTCAGGATCAAAAGAAAAAGACGAACCGAACCGAAATGAAGCAGGACACAATCCCTGCCAATCTCTCAAAAGAACCTGCCAACCCTTCTAAAAAAGAAGCAGAAGAAGGCGAACGCAATGTGATGCTGAATGCTTCCGACGCCAACAAACCCCGCGAAATTCAAATCGGGCTTCCCAGCGAGGACGTTAATGTATATGAGAATGGGCTTCCCGCCGTCTATTCCTCGGCCGTTCACAAGCTCGCCGCCCATTGGCGCAGCGACAGCAGCCTGGGAGAAGTAGGACTTTTATCTCCTTCCGAGTCGGCCATCACCACCGGTAACATCGCTTACTCCGTCAACTCCTTCAGCAAACTGGGACAAAAGGATTTTCAAGGTATCTTCAACTACCGGACCAATCATTTCGGAATGCAGAACTTCGATTTCAATGTTTCAGGAGCCATCAACGACCATTGGCTCTACACCGCAAGCATCTATCAGAACTTCGATCCGGGAAGCTTCGACCTCAAATTCACAAACTACACAGACCGCACCGAGATCTATCATGCCGGCCTGACCCGCCTCTTCAACAACGGACGGGGCAAAATATCCCTGCTCTACAAACATTCCCGCAGTGAGAATCCGGGCAGTTATGCCAATGCCGCTCCTTTTATCTATGTCGGCGACGGCTCGGAAAACCGTGCCAATGAAATAGCACTGATTGCTGATTATCGTTTCCAAAACGACCTGCTGTGGAAATTCAACCTGAAATATATGGATGCCCCACGCGCCAACTATGTGGATTTCGGAGGAAGCACCATCAGCGAAGTAACTGCCGACGCTGGTTTTACATTATCCAACGGCCATCCGTATGAAGGACTCGCAGAAGGCCGCCGCACCTGGTTGCACGTAGGTAAAGTGAAAAACTTCCTGATTACTTCCGAACTAAACAAGACTTTCGGCAACCATGATTTGCGCCTGGGATTGAACGAATGGTATTATCATCTTGACTACCACTCCTCTTCTCTGCAATGGATGGCTACCGTAGAGAACTATCCACAACTGCTCACTTCCACCGCAACAAGTTCCCTAGATCCCACACTGACCGGTCAACACGTGCAGACATACGGCTACAACGAGCTTAGCCCCGAATATACAATGGGATATGAAAACAAACTCGCCCTCTACCTTACAGACAACTGGCAGGTAACTCCCAAATTCAACATCTATTATGGCGGACGCCTCGAATATTACCGGATGAGTGCCGACCAGATATCCGCTTCCCGTTTCCCGAACTTCCACATCGGCGACTTTACCACTTATCATAAAGAGAAAGAAACAGGAAATATCATCACCACCCCGCGCAGTGTTCATCCTGCCAAAGTGATAAAAGACAAACTGAACTACGCCGCCACGCTCCGCGCCACTTACAACGTAACCCGGCAATTCGGGCTGACTGCCGACGGAACAGTAGCCACCCGCTTCCCCCGTATCAACGAATACGCCGGAACAGGTCCTACGGAAGAACAATACAAACGGGTCACCATACCGTTAATCCGTGGCGGTCTGTTCTACAAGAACCATTGGATCAACCTCACCTCTATGGTGACCTATATCTCTAAATCCAATAACATCGACCAGCAAAACCTCACGAAACCGGGAACGGAAGAAGGAAAGACCGTTTTGCTTATCTATAATATCAAAACACTGGGATGGACCACTTCTGCCGAGATCGACCCGTTCAAAGGTTTCCATCTGCATGCCCTGTTCACGTATCAGAAGCCTGTTTACAAGAACTATAACGCAAGTGTCACTTTCAACGATGGCTCGGAGATGTCTGTCAATGCCAACGGAATGATCGTAAAAGAGATCCCGCAGATACTTGTCGAACTCGACCCAAGCTACAACATCACGAAAGACTTACGCCTCTGGCTTAGTTTCCGCTATTTCGGCAAGACGTACGCCAATCTTCAGGAAGCGCTCTACTTCAACGGTCGCTGGGAAACGTTCGGAGGAATCAACTGGAACGTAAACAAACATCTGTCTCTAGGTGCAACAGTCATCAACTTCCTGAATCAGAAAGGAGCCAGCGGAACCATCAACGGTTCGGAACTGATTACGAAAGAAGAAGCTGCCCAGTACGCCGGAAATTATATGAGTGGAAATTATTTACGCCCATTCACCGTAGAATTTAGCGCAAGCATCAAATTCTAGTTCATACCAAACGAATTATAATTATCTTTGTGGCATTATATGCCCACGAACTAACTAATACCTAATTAATTATTAAAAAACCATGAAGAAACTTTTCGTATTACTTACGGCATTGTTTACCCTGGCACAAGTGAATGCCCAGGAAAAGAACGTTATCCGCATCGCAACGGACAACACAGACTTAATTCTCCAAGTAGCTCCCAACGGACGACTTTATCAGGCTTATCTGGGCGATAAGTTACTGAACGAGAAAGACATCAACAACTTTTCTCCATACGTGAAAGGAGGAAGTGACGGCAGCGTATCCACCCGTGGATGGGAAGTATATCCGGGCTCCGGCGCCGAGGATTATTTTGAACCGGCTGTAGCAATCACGCACAATGATGGAAACCCGAGCACGATTCTCCGTTATGTATCTTCCGAACAAAAAGCAGTGGCAGGCGGAACGGAGACAGTCATCCAACTGAAAGACGATCAGTACCCGGTGGAAGTCACGCTGCATTACATCGCTTATCCGAAAGAAAACGTCATCAAGACGTGGAGTGAAATCAAACATGCTGAAAAGAAACCTGTCACCATCTGGCGTTATGCTTCGACCATGCTTTATTTCTCGGGAAACGAGTATTATCTGACTGAATTCAGCAGCGACTGGGCTAAAGAAGCACAAATGAGCACGCAACCTCTATTGTTCGGCAAAAAGGTGATCGACACCAAACTGGGAAGCCGTGCCGCCATGCATACCCACCCGTTCTTCGAACTTGGTTTTGAACAACCGGCACAGGAAACACAAGGACGTGCCATGTTAGGGACTATCGGATGGACAGGCAACTTCCAGTTTACCTTTGAAGTGGACAACGTAGGCAATCTCCGCGTCATCCCCGCCATTAACCCGTACGCATCTGATTATGAACTAAAACCGAACGAAGTATTTACCACTCCCGAATTCATCTTTACTTTCAGCAACAACGGTACGGGCGAAGCCAGCCGCAACCTCCACGCATGGGCACGCAACCACCAACTGAAAGACGGACAAGGCGACCGCATGACTTTATTGAATAACTGGGAAAATACGTACTTCAAATTCGATGAGAAACTGCTTGCCGAACTGATGAAAGAAGCCAAACATCTGGGTGTAGATATGTTCTTGTTGGATGATGGCTGGTTCGGCAACAAGCATCCTCGCAACAGCGACAATGCCGGACTGGGCGACTGGGAAGTGATGAAATCCAAACTGCCGGGCGGTATTCCCGCACTCGTGAAGTCTGCCAAAGAAGCCGGAGTGAAATTCGGTATCTGGATCGAACCGGAGATGATAAACCCCAAAAGTGAATTGTTCGAGAAGCATCCTGACTGGGCTATCACACTGCCCAATCGCGAAACATACTATTACCGTAACCAACTGGTGCTCGATCTTAGCAATCCGAAAGTACAAGATTTTGTATTTAGCGTAGTGGATAACATCCTGACAGCGAACCCGGAAGTGGCTTTCTTTAAATGGGACTGCAACTCTCCCATCACAAATATTTATTCTCCCTATTTGAAAAATAAACAAGGACAACTTTATATCGACCATGTACGTGGTATATATAATGTATTGGAACGTATCAAAGACAAATATCCGAACGTACCGATGATGCTTTGCTCCGGCGGTGGCGCCCGTTGCGACTACGAAGCATTGAAATACTTCACAGAATTCTGGTGCAGTGACAATACAGACCCGATAGAGCGCCTGTTTATCCAATGGGGATTCTCACAAATCTTCCCTGCAAAAGCAATGGATGCACACGTAACCAGCTGGAACAAGAAGACAAGCGTGAAATTCCGTACCGATGTAGCAAGTATGTGTAAACTGGGCTTCGACCTCGGACTGAAAGAGCTGAATGCGGACGAACAGACTTTTTGCCAAAACGCAGTTGCCAACTGGACGCGTCTGAAGAAAGTGATTCTGGATGGTGACCAGTACAGACTGGTTTCTCCATACGATGGTAATCACATGTCTGTCATGTACGCCGCACCGGATAAGAACAAAGCAGTGCTTTATACCTACGATATCCACCCACGTTTCGGTGAGAAGCTGCTCCCGGTTAAACTTCAGGGATTGGATGCGAAGAAAATGTATAAGGTGAAAGAAATCAACCTGATGCCAAACTCTAAATCGAATCTTGCTGCTAATGAGAAGACTTATTCAGGAGATTATCTGATGAAAGTAGGAATCAATGCTTTCACTACCAATCAGGCTTTCAGCCGTGTGATTGAGCTGACTGCGGAATAAGAGACAACTTCCCATTTCGCAGGCAACCTGTCCTTCTCAAGAGGTTAATCAGGTTGCCTGCGAAAAATTTCTTTAAAAAAGTGAGGAGTAAAACCGACTTCTCCCATTATGGTAATGTCACTGCTTGATAAATAGGGCCAACAATATAAGCAGTAATATTAATTTTAATCCAAAGAACATTACCATGAAAAACTCCGGATATTGTTTAAGCCTCATCTGCCTCTTTATATCGTTGTGTCTATACGGATGTAAAGATAACGCGGAAGAAAGTATAACGGAAATCTTTGAAATCGCGACAGAGGATCTGATACAGAACTTCAGTAAAGATGCAGCAAACGTCAGCATCTCTATCACCACAAACTTAAACGTAGATAATTGGGAAGCGAAGGTTACTGATAAATGGCTCAGAGCCACACAATTCAAAAACAGTCTGAAAATATCAGTAGACGCCAATATCGGTTCGAACAGACGTACCGCCAACGTTAAAGTATCCTCTGCAACTAAACATTATACCATTACAGTCACCCAATATTCCGCCAGTGACATTGTAATCGAAGAAGATATACAGGTAAAACCCTATGCCGGTAAGGCGAGCGAAGAGGAAACGGACCCGGATCGGAGCATCGAGCATTCCTTTGATAATAAATTTATTGCCGACGGCGGAGTACCTTACCACAGTAAATGGGGACAATCGGCCGATTTCCCGGTTATCCTGGAATACTATTTCGAGGGTAATACGGATATTGATTATTTCATCTATCACACTAATTCAGGAAACGGCACATTCGGGAAATTTGACGTATATACGCAGACGAAAGAAAACACGGAATACGTGCATCAGGGAAGCTATGACTTCAATATGCGCAACTCTCCCTCCATTGCCTCACTCAAAACTCCGGTAAAAGCCACCAAAGTAAAGTTTGAGGTTCATAGCGGGAAAAACGGATATGTCAGTTGTGATGAAATGCAGTTCTTCAAAAAGAACAAGAAAAACACTCTCGAAGAACAGTTGCTGACTGTCTTTACAGACATTACCTGTTCCGAAATAAAGCCTGATGTCACGCAAGAGCAGATAGAAGCATTACCCGAATTCTTCATACAAACGGCATCGGCTTTAAAAGACGATAGTTATAATAAATGGGAAAAGGAATTCCGGATACGGGAATATTGTCCTTACAGCTCCGCCGACGAATGGGCGGATAAGCTGATGACGAGGAAATACGGAGATCTCGACAATCCTACAGGAATCTATGTGAACGAAGGAGATGAGGTAGTCGTACTGGTAGGAGACACTCACGGGCAAAGTATTTCAATCCAGAATATCGGGGAAGAAACAAGCAAAGGTTATGCACAAACTTCTGTCAACGGTGATATCTATCCCCTGAAGGAAGGAGTCAACAAACTGACAGCCAAGCAAACAGGTATGTTGTTTGTAATGTACAATACGAACATACAAAACCCCGATGCACAACCGATTAAAATCCATATCCCGTTAGGCGGAGGCAAAGTATGCGGATTCTTTTCCTTAAAAGAGCATCAGACCAATGAGAAATACAAGGAGTTAATAGACAAAGCCGACTATAAATATTTCTGTGTCATCGGCAACGCCATCATCCTCTATTTTCATCATAAGCAACTGAAAGCAGCAGTGCCGTATGATATCCTGTCGTCTATCGAACTTTGGGACAATATGATCCAATGGCAACAAGAATTGATGGGCATTGAAGACGTATACCCCAAACAAATGAATAATCATATTTTTGCCATATCTCCCGAAGGCGGATATATGTGGGCTTCGGAAGGCAGGATAGGATTCGTATATACCGTTCTGGGGGATATCCTGCGCAAATCTTATCTTATGGCCTCCAGAAATTCCTGGGGACCGGCACACGAGATCGGTCATGTACATCAAGGTGCCATTAACTGGGCCAGCACAACAGAGTCCTCCAACAATTTATTCTCCAATTACACGATTTATAAGTTCGGTCAGAACTGCTCCCGAGGGACAGAACTGGCTGTACCGGAATATGCGGCTAACGTCAAGAAAGCCACATTGGTATTCAGAAGATGTGTAGAAAATAAAGCCTGGTGCGACTTTGGAACCGACTATCAGGGAGAGGACCCGGAAATGCATGCACGCATGAACTGGCAATTATGGAATTACTATCATCGCTGCGGATATAATCCCCAATTCTTCCCTACTCTTTTCAAATTGATGCGCGAAAACCGTGTATCAACCCAAGACCCGGGAGAAAATCAAATGATGTATGCCAGAATGGCTTGCCGGGCTGCTAACGAGAACCTGACAGATTTCTTTGAAAGGTGGGGGTTCTTTGTCCCGATCTCTATGAAGGTCAACCAATACGGTACGTACAATTACATTGTCACGGACGCCATGATTAAGGAAACGAAAGAATTTATGAAGCAGTTTCCGGCTCCCAAACACGCTTTCTACTATCTGGAAGACAGAAAGAAAGGTGACCCCGGACTCGATACGACTCCACCGGATGTCGGTTACTTCACTCAATTTGCAGAGGACATGAAAATCACCAAGCAAATTACTTATACTATATCCGGACATCAGGTGAATGTTCAAAACGGAGAACAGGCAGTAGCTTTTGAAATAAAAGAGAATGATAACCTGAAATATTTCGGTACTTCTTTCCAGTTTGAAATTCCCAATACTATTTCACCGGATCGTGTCAAATTATACGCTGTACAAGCGGACGGTGTACGAATCGAAATGACTCGTAAATAAAATCAATGATTAGTATGGCCCTATTAATCAACAGTATATATTTATAATCAATAACAATCTAAAAAAAACACCATGAGAAAAGTCTTACTATTCGTGTGCCTGTTAATGGCAGGAATGACAGTCAACGTAAACGCTGCAAAACAAAAAGCCAAGCACGTCATCTTAATCGGTATGGACGGTTGGGGGGCTTACAGTGTCCCTAAAGCGGATATCCCGGCTATCAAAAGTCTGATGACCAACGGATGTTACACACTTCATAGCCGGAGCGTACTCCCTTCTTCGAGTGCCATCAACTGGGCTTCCATGTTTATGGGAGTGGGAACAGAGTTACATGGATACACCACCTGGGGCTCGAAAACTCCGGAGATCCCTTCACGTGAGGTCAACGAACGGGGGATCGCTCCTACCATTTTTTCTGTCTTGCGCGAACAGCGTCCTAAAGCCGAAATCGGTTGTTTGTATGAATGGCCCGGAATCAAATACCTGGTAGATACGTTAGCCATGAGTTACCAATATCAGACTCCGGGATACGCCAAAGCTCCCACTGCCTTATGCGAAGCAGCCGAGAAGTATATTATTGAAAAGAAACCGGAACTGCTAGCTATCTGCTTCGAAGAACCCGACCACACCGGACATACCAAAGGGCATGACACTCCGGCCTACTATCAGATGTTGAAAGAACTGGATGGATATGTGGAACGTATCCTGCAAGCTATTAAAAAAGCCGGTATATGGGATGACACCATTATTATTATGACGGCCGACCACGGTGGTATCAAAACCGGGCATGGCGGCAAGACACTGAGGGAAATGGAGATTCCATTTATTATTTCCGGCAAGAATGTCCGCAAAGGCATGGAAATCAAAGAAAGTATGATGCAATATGACACTGCGGCAATGATTGCCTATATACTAGGGCTGAAGCAGCCTCAATCTTGGATTGGACGTCCGGTAAAGACGGTTTTCAAATAAGATCATTACTATAATAGTTACTTATATTACAAAAAGAATATGGATACTGCAAATCACACAAGACGGAGAAAGTCCGGCCATGTTTTCTTGCAGTATCCATATCACATAAATATCCGTTCAAACTAGTCTTCTTTTTATAGTAAACAGAAATCATCATTAGCTCTCCGATATAATTTAATTTATTTTTTATACTTTTGCCACATGTTGCTACAAAATACAACAGTTGTTAATCATTCTAGTACAATTATTACAAAGTACACAGAGTACACGTGTATGAAGGAGAGTAAAATACATTATCAAACTAAAGAGGATGCGGAATTATGGGTTCTGCTAATCAAAGGAGACAAGCTGGCTTTAGAAATAATGTACCGGCGTTACTTTCCGCACCTGTTGAATTATGGACATACAATCTCCACAAACGAAGAATTAATAAAAGATTGTATTCAGGATCTCTTTGTCAACGTATTCAACAACTCTAAATTCCGCCCCATAGACCATGTCAAATCTTACTTATATACAGCCCTTAGAAACAATCTCGTATATAAGATGTCCTCGATGAAAGAGACGTACCAGTTAGAAAATGCAGAGTTTGAGATTCCATTGACAGATGATGAACTGGAAGGACTCTTTGCACACGACGATACTTATCTGGAAAGAAGCAAATTGCTAAAGGAGGCCTACCGGAAATTATCCGCCAATCAGCGTCATGCCGTTTATTTGTACTATATCAAAGAACTTACATGGGAGGAAGTTGCCGAAATATTAGGTATTACAGTGCACTCATCCATGAACCTGATAGGGAGAGCTATTGTCAAATTACGACGTTTATTTGAAAATAAATAATTTTTTTCCATAAAAGTGAGGAGTAAATTCGTTTTTCCCATTATAATAACAGAACAGTCGAATGATGAAAGAAGAAAAAGGAAATATTGAACAAATGAGCGAACGGTTGTTCCACTACCTTCGAAAGAGAGAAAGTTCCGCTTCCCAAGAAGCAGAAGACGAGGTATGGAGCAAAATCAGTGAGCAAATAGACAAGAAGAAGCATATTCCCGTCTATCGCTGGCTTATACCGGTGACAGCTGTTGCTGCTGCTTCTCTCCTGTTTGTATTCTGGCTGAATAATCAAGCTTATGATACGATTCATTCGGCAGATGTTCAAGAGTTTGTATCTGCTGCAAATACTCCGGAGAAACATATTGAGCTGATTACGGCTACCGGAACGAAGATAAAAGTAGATGAAAAAGCTACCGTGGCTTATGCACAAGACGGTTCTTTATTAATCGACGAGAAGAAAATCGCGCCCCGACAGAGTACCGGGGAAGGAGAAGAAGAACATCCCATGAACCAGATTATTGTACCAATGGGGAAACATATCAAATTACAATTGTCTGATGGCTCTCAACTGGATATTAATTCCGGAACGAAGGTTGTTTATCCCCAAAAGTTCAAAAAGGAATACCGGGAAATATTCGTCGAAGGAGAAATATTCATAGATGTGACTCATAAGGAAAGTAACATCCCCTTTATAGTAAAGACATCACTCTTTACTGTAAATGTGCTGGGTACTGCCTTCAACGTAAAAGCTTATAAAGAAGATACTAAAGCCGAAGTCGTATTAGTACGGGGAAAGGTGGAGGTAAAAGACAAAAAGGAACAGAATTATACGCTGATGCCTAATGAGCTGATTGCTCTGAATGAAGGAACATATACTGACAAGAAAAAAGTCAATGCGCTCGATTATATCAGCTGGATTGACGGCATTCTGACATTGAATAATCAGGCACTAAGTATAGTATTAGAGCAGTTACACCGCTATTACGGAAAAGAAATTATTTATGATACAGGTATAGAAACAATGCCGATGCACGGGAAACTTGATTTGAATGAAGGGTTACAGAAAGTATTGTCAACTATTGCCATAACGGCACCTGTTACCATAGAAGAAAAGAATAATATATATTATGTCCACATGAGAAAAGAAAACTAATTATTAATCTTAAAAACATCGAATATGCCTATGATATGAAAACACACGAAAAATCCGAATAATATTCGTAGTATTATTCGGATTAGCTAAAAACATTACCTATCAACATTAAGTAGCGTTCTTAAAATTACAAAATTATGGAAAACTGTAAATTTACTACAAGCAGGAGTGTTAAAAGATACAAATTCCTGTTTGTACTGGCAATTTTTTTATCATCTTTCTTATCTGTCTATGCAGAAGACGTCTCTAACTATGTAGAGGAAAAAACATTCACATTCAGTTTCGAGAATGTACCTCTAAAACAAGTACTGAGCCATATTGAGAAAAATAGCGAATTTATCTTCGTCTATTACGGAGAAACCATTAATCCCAACCGTAAGGTATCTATTAAAGTAACGAACCAACCAATTCGTCCGGTACTCGACAAACTATTTAAAGGTATGTCGGTAGAATATACAATAGACAACAGGCAGATTACACTCAAAAAAGTAGCTCAAAAGAAAGTTCAACCGCAAAGTTCTAAAAGAAAAACAATACAAGGATTTGTATTGGATAAGGACGAACAACCGATCACCGGGGCAACTATTAAAATTAAAGACAGCACGACAGGTGCTCTGACGGACATTGAAGGTTTCTACAAGCTTGAACTTGAGGAAGAAAATCCGGTCCTGATAGTCTCATTTATGGGATATATCACCCAAGAAGTGAAAGTCGGGAAGAAGAGTATACTCAACATCCAACTGGAAGAAGACACTAAGGCATTGGATGAGGTTGTAGTCACAGCCTTTGGTATCGGGCAGAAAAAGGAAAGTCTTGTCGGAGCTATCCAACAGATACGCCCGGAACAGCTAAGAGTACCTTCCTCACGTTTATCTTCTTCTTTTGCGGGACGTTTATCAGGAGTTATCGCCGTACAACGAAGTGGCGAACCGGGAGCAGACGGCGCCAGTTTCTGGATTCGTGGTGCTTCTACATTCAGTGGCGCAACTGATCCTCTCATCATCCTGGACGGTGTGGAAATTGACGCAACCCAACTGAACAATCTCGATCCTGAAGTAATTGAAAGCTTCTCAATACTAAAAGATGCAACGGCAACAGCACTCTATGGAACAAGAGGAGCTAACGGAGTGATGGTAGTCACGACAAAGAATGGGGAAAATCTGAAAAAGCCGATCATTAACTTTAGAGTGGAAGGGGCTATATCACAGTTGACAAATGTTCCTAAAATGGTAGACGGTATCACTTATATGAGATTATACAATGAGGCACAGACACGTACTCCCGAGACTACCGATATCTATTCGGACGAAAAGATTAATGCTACAATAGACGGTGTCAATCCTTATATGTATCCCAACATCGATTGGTACAACGAGATGTTCAAGAAAAACACTTTTGCCGAACGGTTCAACTTTAATATCCGTGGCGGAAGCAGCCGGGTAGATTATTTTATGAGTGCAAGCGTCAAGCACAGCGACGGTAATCTTAAATCACTCAGTAAAGACTTCTACTCCTTCAACAACAATATCAATGTCTACAACTATGATTTTGTCAATAATCTGAATATCAAGGCAACCAATACAACTAAAATATCGCTAGGACTAAATGTGTCGGTACGAGACTGGAGCGGGCCTTATAGTAGTGCCGGAAGCGTATTCTCAAGTGCACTCAATGCAAATCCGGTAGACTTTCCGATCCGTTTCCCCGGCCAGGAAGATGACACTCACATCCGTTGGGGAGGAAGATCTGGTGCTCCGAACGGAAGTTATGTCAATCCTGTCGCCGATTTTGTATCCGGTTATAGTTCCACGTACTCTACAAGTGTAACAGCCAACCTGCGTTTTAATCAGGACTTGAAGATGATTATGAAAGGACTGAAACTGAATGCTATTGTTTCATATTACAACTATTCATATTCTAAAGTGTATCGTTATTGCAACGTCAACCAATATGAGACTTCCATGTATAATCCACAAGAAGATACATACGACTTAAACATCATCGGCAACGAACAAAGTACCGAGCTTAAAACCGGAGGTTCCAATAGCGGTAACCGTAGATTATATCTACAAGCCAGCCTGGATTATAACAGAACATTCAATGACGTGCACAAAGTCAATGTCATGTTCCTATATAATCAAGAACAGAATGACGTTAACAACCCTTCGGACTTGCTGACATCCTTACCTAGAAGGAAACAAGGTATAGCAGGACGTTTATCTTACGGATTTGCCGGCAGGTACTTAGCCGAACTCAACTTTGGCTACAATGGTTCTGAAAACTTCCCGAAGAATAAAAAGTTCGGTTTCTTTCCTTCAGTAGCAATCGGATACAATCTGTCTGAAGAGAAATTCTGGGAACCGCTCAGAAACATCATCCCGCAATTTAAAATAAGAGCATCGTGGGGGCTTGTCGGTAATGACCAGACAGGAGCCGGACGTTTTACGTTCCTTGAGAACCTTACTAACTCCGGAGCCGGATTCACAACCGGGACCGGTAACCAGACACACACCAACTCCGGTCCTGTATGGAAAAGATATGCCAATCCGAACCTGACATGGGAGGTTGGTGAGAAATGGAATGCTGGTATTGATGTGAGAATATTGAAAGGATTCAGTTTCTCTGCCGACATTTTCAAAGAAGTGAGAAAGGAAATCTTTATGGATCGTGGAACAATTCCGACACTCATGGGACTTGGTAATGTTACAGTTCAAGGAAATCTCGGAAAGATGCGTAACTGGGGAATAGATACCAGTGTAGACTACAACAACCAGATTAACAAAGACTTGTTTGTCTCTTTCAAGGGAACGTTCACCTTTGCTCATAATAAAATACTTGAAATGGATGAGCCGGAATTCAGTTTATATCCTAACCGTCTGAAAGTCGGCCATTCACTCAATACAATCTTCGGATATGTAGCGGACGGATTATTTACCGACGAAAATATGATTAACAATAGTTTGCCGCAACAATTTGCCAATCTGCCGTTAATGCCCGGTGATATTAAGTACAAAGATATTCCGAATGCATTAGGAGGTACGGACAATGCAATCAATGAATATGACAAAGTTGCCTTAGGTTATCCCAGTGTACCGGAAATTGTATATGGTTTCGGCCCTTCCATTAAATACAAAAATCTGGACTTCTCTTTATTCTTTCAGGGAACCGGACGCGTATCATTAATGATGAGCGGATTCCATCCTTTCACCAACGATAACAATACCGCCAAAAGAGGTATATTAGATTACGTAGCAGATGGATGCTGGACAACAGATAATCCTAATCCCAATGCATCATACCCCAGACTCACGACGGCATATAACACAAATAATAACCAGAATTCAACATTCTGGCTGAGAAACGCCGCTTTTTTAAAGCTCAAGAATGCGGAAATAGGATATAATTTCAAGAATATGAGAATTTATGTCAGCGGCAACAACCTGCTAACATTCTCTAAATTCAAATTATGGGATCCAGAAATGGGAGGTGGCTCCGGTATGTCCTATCCTACTCAAAGAACATTTAATGTTGGTTTTCAGATGACTATTAACTGATAAATATATAATAAAATATGAAACTGAGATATATTTACATCATTGTATTATGCATCTTAACAAGCGGATGCAATTATCTGGATATAATGCCGGATGAACGTGCCAAACTGGAAGACTCTTACAACACTCCGTCCAAAACCGAAGGATTTCTCTATTCGTGTTATACTTATATGCCGATGAACCGCACTTCTCAAGATTCACAGCCGTACCAAAGCTGGTATCCGACAGCATTACTGACCGGAGGAGAAGTAACTACTTATTATAAAGCCAACGAACCGGAACAGTTGTTCACAATGGGGCTTTATAACCCGACTAACAATTCAATCGTTTCCCACCGTTGGTGGCCGACATGGAAAGGGGTCCGCCAATGCTATGAATTTCTGGATATTCTGGATAAAGCCCAAGTTTATACTGAAGCCGATAGGGAAATATATAGAGCAGAAGCTAAGTTTCTAATTGCTTATTATCATTTCTGTTCTTTGCAGGCATTCGGTCCCACTCTCATCATCAGGAAGAAATATGATTTGGATACCAAATTATCCGAATTACCGGCACGAAGTTCTTACGATGAAGTAGTAGCTTTTATTGATCAAATGCTTGATGAAGCAATGCCGGGGCTGGTTGAAGCTCATAATCCGATGTATTTCGGACGGGCAACCAAACATGTAGCACGCGCTCTCCGCTCCCGTGTACACTTATACGCCGCCTCACCTTTATTCAACGGAAACAGTGAGTTTTACAGTAACTTCGTTGACGAAAATGGGAAACATCTAATTTCACAGACATACGACGTCAAGAAATGGGAGAAGTGTGCGGAAGTGACATTGGATGCTATTCAGAATGCGGAAAAAGCAGGCTACAAACTATACGGAGATGTTGAAGCCGGAGCTCCAACCCAAGAAAAACCGGGATTCACAGACCAGACCGAAAGCGGAAAAGCTCAGCGCAGAGTCAGATATTGTACGATTGACAACCAGAACCTATGTGAAATCATCTGGGGAGATAACCGAAGCGAATCAACATACGGTGTACAAATTCGTTCGTCAGTCAGACAGACAAAACAGATCCCGTACACGCAGACTAACTCTACTGCACCTACCTTGCAGATGGTCGAACTCTTTTATACAGAGCATGGATTACCTATCGATAAAGACAAGACCTATGACTATCCTAACCGTTATCAAATAGCTTATCTACCTGCAAACTTTGACGGGAATAATTATGAAGACAGACCGAATGACCGCTCTATCAAACTACATTTTAACCGTGAACCACGTTTCTATTCATGGATAGGATTCCATAACGGTAACTACGAAATAGCACGATATAATGCAGAAGCACTTCCTTTGAACAAATCTTATGTACCCGGCGGATTAAGAATGTTGTTCAATGGAGCACATGGTTTCAAAAAAGATATGACGGTGCACTATTCGGTAACAGGATATCTTAACAAGAAATTCACACATCCCGGATTTACTAATGCCATTATCAAATATCCATTCCCCACATTCCGGCTGGCGGAACTGTACTTGAATTATGCCGAAGCCTTGATCGAGATTGGGGGAAGCAATAATCTCAAGATCGCTAAAGAATATATGGATAAAGTAAGGAAACGCGCAGGCATCCCGGGAGTAGATGAGTCTATTCAGAAATATGCAAATGATGAATGGAAAGGAAAAGAAAATGAACAGGAAACTTTACGCCAATTTGTCCGCCAGGAACGACAAATAGAATTCTATCTGGAAGGACAACGTTTTTGGGATTTGAGACGTTGGAAAATAGCGGAAAAACTGGATGAACCTTTCTTGTGCTGGAATATTGAAGGAGCCAGTGTAGAGGAATTCTTTAAAGCTCCACAACCCAACATGACATTAACGAATCATTTCTATAAATCACAATATCTGTTGCCAATCAGTGCCAGTGAACTGGAAAAGACTCCGCAAATCATTCAAAATCCATTCTATTAATATTCACCATGAAGAACAATCAACTTATGATTGGACTTGCTCTATTAGCTCCACTCTCTTCCTTTGCGGAAGAGAATGGAGCTAATAAGAAAAAGCCCAATATTATCTATATTCTTGCAGATGATCTGGGTATATCGGAATTAGGTTGTTATGGCCAGCAGTTAATTGAAACTCCTAATATCGACCGGTTATCACAAGAAGGAATGACATTCAGCAACCATTACTCCGGGACAGCAGTGTCAGCTCCATCGCGCTGTGTCCTCTTTACCGGATTACATACCGGGCACGCCTATATACGGGGGAATGACGAAATGGCTTCACGTGGAGATGTTTGGAATCATAAAGCTGTATTAGCTGATTCGACCCTGGAAGGCCAACGCCCCGTTCCGGCAGAAACGGTAATGATTCCGGCAGTCATGAAGCAAGCCGGCTACACAACGGCCTGTATCGGAAAATGGGGATTGGGGTATCCCGGTTCTGCCAGTACCCCAAACAAAATGGGATTTGACTTTTTCTACGGATATAATTGCCAAAGAGAAGCTCATACCTACTACCCTCCATTTTTATATAGAAACGAACATCGGGAATATCTGAATAATCCATTGGTAGTCCCCCACACCAAACTGGATAAAGGTGCAGACCCATACGAAGAAAAAAGCTATGCGAAATATACTCTCAATGAGTATGCACCGGACCTGATGTACAAAGAAATACTCAACTTTATCGACCTTACTAAAGATAACCCTTTCGTCTTATTCTGGACGACGCCCCTTCCCCATGTTCCCTTACAAGCACCGGAAAAATGGGTAAAGCATTATGTGAACAAGTTTGGAGATGAAAAACCATACACAGGCAATAAAGATTATTTTCCCTGCCGTTATCCTCGCGCAACCTATGCTGCCATGATGAGCTACTGGGATGAACAGATCGGAGGACTTATTAATAAACTTAAAGAACTGGGAATCTATGACAATACCATCATCATTTTTACCAGTGACAACGGGCCGACTTTCAATGGCGGAAGCGATTCTTTCTTTTTCGATAGTGCTAAACCATTCAAAAGTGAATGGGGCTGGGGCAAAGCATCGCTCCGCGAAGGAGGCATTCGTGTTCCGATGATTGCCAGTTGGCCTAAAAAGATAAAAGCCGGTAGTAAAAGTGATCTCATCTGTGCCTTTTGGGACATTATGCCTACTTTCTGTGAGATTGCAAAAGTAGAATGCCCGACTACGGACGGAATCAGCTTTTTGCCGGAATTACTAGACAAAAAACAGAATAAACATGATTTCTTATATTGGGAATTTCCCGATAGCGGAGGCCAAAAAGCTGTCCGAATGGGCAAATGGAAGGGTATTGTATTGAATATTTTTAAAGGAAACAGGAAAATTCAATTATATGATCTGGATTCTGATCCCAGAGAACAGACAGATGTTGCCAGATACCACCCGGAAATCGTGAAAAGAATGGAGGATATTATGAAGCAGGAACATATCGAACCGGAACTAGCTTCATTCAAAATGCCTCATTAGAGCCTTAAATAAATCATTATTCATTCTGCTTATTCGGAATGAATAATGATTTATAATTTCAATGCCACCTATCTCAGTCATCCTCAATCTTTACGGCTGTACCGTTAGCAGTCACCATTAGCATACTGCCACTACCTCCAACTGTCTCATAATCCAAATCAACACCTATCACGGCATTAGCTCCCATTTGAGCTGCTTGTGCCTCCATTTCCTTCAACGCTGTATCTTTTGCCATACGCAGCACTTCTTCATAAGAACCGGAACGACCACCCACAATATCCCGAATACTTGCAAACAAGTCGCGGAATACATTGGCACCTATGATTGTCTCTCCGGAAACTATTCCATAATATTTCACTATTCGTTTTCCCTCAATGATGGGAGTGGTTGTCATCAGCATATTTTTTTCTTTATTAGTTATCTGTAAGTTATATGTATTTAGTTAGACGCAAGTCCCCCTAAAAAAGTTGCAGCTACACCGTAATTTCTTACGATATAGCTGCGATTAATGTTAAAGAGAGAGAATTTATATAATATGAGCATGGTCTCACGACCCTCCTAATATTCAATGAACATTTTGTTTCTTTACCTATTAGACGCACAAAAGTTCAAATCACTGCACTTGAAAGCATCTTTTTTTAGTTAAAGAATAAAAAAAGCCGCCATCCCACAGGAATAGCGGCTTATATTGTTAGAACATCTTGCTAACGCGTTCAATTCCCGCCACCAATGTATCTATTTCCGATTTCGTATTGTACATGGCAAACGAAGCCCGTACAGTTCCTTCTATACCAAGACGTTGCATGAGAGGTTGTGCACAATGATGTCCCGTCCTCACGGCAATACCCAAACGATCCAACAACGTTCCGAGGTCGAAATGATGGATATCTCCTACCAGAAAGGAGATGACTGCTCCCCGTTCGGCTGCTTCACCGAATATACGCATCTGGGGAATCTCTTTCAGCCGTTGCAAAGCGTAAGTTGTCAGTTCATGCTCATGGGCGGCTATCTGCTCAAGTCCATATCCATTCACGTAATCAAGGGCTTTTGCCAGTCCGGTAGTTCCGATGTAGTCGGGCGTACCGGCTTCAAACTTGAAAGGAAGTTCGTTGAAAGTGGTCTTCTCAAAAGAGACATGCTGAATCATCTCTCCTCCTCCCTGATAAGGCGGAAGGCGGTCTAACCACTCTTCTTTTCCATAAAGCACTCCGACACCTGTCGGACCGTATATTTTATGGGCAGAGAACACCAGAAAATCAGCATCCAACTCCTGTACGTCCACTTTCATGTGAGGGATAGACTGTGCAGCGTCTATCAGGCAAGGTACGCCGTGCGCATGAGCCGTTGCAATCATTTCTTTCACCGGATTCACCGTACCCAGCACATTCGAAACATGAACCACGCTGACTATTTTCGTTCGTTCGGAAAATAGTTTTTCGTATTCATCCAGCAAGAGTTCGCCTTTGTCATTCATTGGAATCACTTTGATGGCAATTCCCTTTCGGGCAGCCAACAGTTGCCAGGGAACGATGTTACTGTGATGTTCCATCACGGAAAGAATCACTTCATCCCCCTCTTCCATAAATTCGTCGCCAAAACTGGAAACAAGCAGGTTGATGCTTTCCGTCGTTCCGCGGGTGAAGACAACTTCGTTCGTGCTACGGGCGTTGATAAACTGACGCACCGTTTCACGGGAAGCCTCATGTAATTCCGTAGCTTGTTGCGAAAGATAATGCACGCCACGATGCACATTGGCATTAACGGAATAATATTCATCCACCAACGCATCAACTACCAGACGGGGTTTCTGCGTCGTCGCACCGTTGTCGAAATAAACCAAAGGTTTACCGTAAACCGTACGGCTCAATATCGGAAAATCCTCACGTATCTTTTGAATATCCACGTTTATTAATTATTAGTGGTTACTTACAAATGGCACAGCCCTGACATCTATTCAGCTCGCCACGGAAACGTTTCTCTACCAATAGATGCAGGCGGTCTTTCAGTGCCTCCAAACGAATGGTATCAATCACTTCATTGACAAATGCGAACATCAATAACAAACGGGCTTCTTTCTCTGCAATACCTCGTGAACGCATATAGAATAATGCACCCTCATCCAACTGGCCTACCGTTGCTCCATGCGAACATTTCACATCATCCGCGTAAATCTCCAATTGAGGTTGTGTGTACATTCTCGCATCACGCGTAGCACAAAGATTCCGGTTAGTCTGCTGGGAGTTCGTATGTTGCGCATCGGGACGCACCAGTACCAGTCCGGCAAACGCACCTACCGACTGATCGTCGAGTACGTACTTGAACAGCTCATTACTGGTGCAGTTCGGTACGGCATGGTCGATGCTTGTATGATTGTCTACGTGCTGGTTCTTATCGGCAATTGCCATGCCACAGAGGTTTATCTCGGCTCCTTCTCCTGCCAACAATACTTCAGTGGTGTTGCGGGTAGTACCATTATGCAAAGTCATTCCATTCAACAATACATTGCTGTTTGCCTCCTGCTTTACATACAGGTTACTGATACGAACGGTGCTTGTATGTGTTTCTTCCAGTTCATACATATCGAATACCGTGTTCTCACCTGCAAATACTTCAATCACTTGTGTTGCCAGGAAGTTCACGTTATCCATTGCATGGTCACAAATCAGCAGACGGGCTTGCGCACCATCCTCCAGGATGATTAGTACGCGGCGGTTCACCATGAAGTTGACATCTGCACGCAGGATATTTACCAGCTGGATCGGTTTTTCTACCACTACATTCTTCGGCACATAAAATACAACGCCGTCTTGCGCAAAAGCTGTATTGAAAGCAGTCACTCCATCTTTGGAAGTATCTGCCAACTGACCGTAATACTTCTTCACCAATTCCGGATGCTGTCCGGCCACTTCTTTCAAGCTGCCGAAAATCACACCTTCCGGCAGATTGACTTTAGGAAGTGCTCTATTATAAAATGCGTCATTTACCACAAAATACAGGGCAGTACTCATATTCGGCACATCGCACTTAAACACTTCATACGGATTGACCGGAATAGCCAGACGATTCAAGTTTAAACCATAATCCGGTTCAAAATACTTGCTCACATCCGTATATTTGTACTTCTCCATCTTACGGGTCGGAAATCCGAGCCGCTCAAAATCGGCAAATGCAGCTGCACGAGGCGCATTCAGCACTTCGGCGCTATGCTTGCAGATCATTGCTTCCGTCTGTGAGAAGAGGTCTATATATTGTTGTTCAACTATCATAACTTATTATTTGTTATTCTCCTACTTCTTTCTTGATCCAATCATATCCTTTTTCTTCCAGTTCCAGTGCAAGTTCCGGTCCGGCAGTTTTTACGATACGACCTTTATAAAGGACATGTACAATATCAGGTTTGATATAATCAAGCAAACGTTGGTAGTGAGTAATAACGATTGTGCTTGTTTCAGGAGTTTTCAGTTTGTTCACTCCTTCCGCAACAATACGGAGCGCATCAATATCCAAACCGGAGTCTGTCTCATCAAGGATGCTCAACCGCGGTTCCAACATGGCCATCTGAAAGATCTCGTTCCGTTTCTTTTCACCACCCGAAAAGCCTTCATTCACCGAACGGTTAGCCAACTTATTATCCAGCTCTACCACCGCACGTTTCTCACGCATCAGTTTCAGAAACTCACTGGCTGTCAGCGCAGGCAGACCTTTATACTTGCGTTGCTCATTCACAGCAGCACGCATAAAGTTGACCATGCTCACACCCGGAATCTCTACCGGATATTGGAAACTAAGAAAGATCCCTTCATGGCTACGATCTTCAGGACTCAACTCCAACAGGTTCTTTCCATAAAACGTGACCGAACCTTTTGTTACCTCAAAAGCCGGATTTCCCACCAATACGGAAGAAAGCGTACTTTTACCGGAACCATTCGGCCCCATAATAGCGTGCACCTCACCGGGATTCACCGTCAGGTTAATACCCTTCAATATCTCTTTGCCATTAATGCTGGCATGCAGGTCTTTTATTTCTAACATGATTATATGTACTATTTTACTATTTACTATTTACTATTAAAAACCTATACTACCGACAATTTACCTCCTATAAGCGCGCAGCCAAATAGTAAATCGTAAATTGCCAACTAGTAAATCACCCCACGCTTCCTTCCAATGAGATAGTAAGCAACTTCTGTGCTTCTACCGCAAATTCCATCGGAAGTTTATTCAATACTTCTTTTGCATATCCGTTCACAATAAGTCCGATCGCATCTTCTGTCGGAATACCGCGCTGGTTGCAATAAAATATCTGGTCTTCACTGATCTTGCTCGTTGTGGCTTCATGTTCCACCACTGCCGTTTCATTGTGAATATCCATATAAGGGAAAGTATGCGCACCACATTTATCTCCCAGCAACAGAGAGTCACACTGGCTATAATTGCGGGCATTATCCGCTTTCTCGGCCACACGTACCAACCCACGATAGGAGTTCTCACTATGTCCGGCGGAGATACCTTTACTTACAATCGTACTGCGGGTGTTCTTGCCCAGATGAATCATTTTCGTTCCGGTATCAGCCTGCTGATAGTTGTTCGTTACAGCTACGGAATAGAATTCAGCGGTCGAGTTATCGCCTGTCAGAATACAGGAAGGGTATTTCCAAGTGATGGCCGAACCGGTTTCCACTTGTGTCCAGGATAGTTTACTATCCACTCCCTTGCAGTTACCACGTTTAGTCACAAAGTTGTATACACCGCCCTTACCTTCCGCATCGCCCGGATACCAGTTCTGAACAGTACTATATTTTACCTCTGCACGGTCGTGTACGATTATCTCAACGATAGCGGCATGCAACTGATTTTCATCCCGCATCGGCGCCGTACATCCTTCCAGATAAGAAACGTATGAATCGTCGTCCGCCACAATCAGTGTACGTTCAAACTGTCCCGTGTTACGGGCATTGATACGGAAATAGGTGGAAAGTTCCATCGGACAACGTACACCTTTCGGAATATACACGAAAGAGCCGTCAGAAAAGACAGCGGAGTTCAACGCGGCAAAGAAATTATCCCGGTAACCTACCACCGAGCCCATATATTTCTTCACCAAATCGGGATGTTCCCGCACGGCTTCACTGAACGAGCAGAAGATAATTCCTTTCTCCATCAGCGTTTCCTTGAAGGTAGTCTTTACGGAAACGGAGTCCATAACGGCATCCACCGCCATTCCGCTAAGAGCCATCTGTTCCTCCAAAGGAATACCCAGTTTATTAAACGTCTTTATCAATTCAGGATCGACTTCCTCCATGCTCTTCGGTCCTTCTTTCTTCTTCGTCGGATCGGCATAATAAGAAATCGCCTGATAGTCAATTTCAGGGATACGGAGATGTGCCCAAGTCGGCATCTCCAGCGTCAGCCAGTGGCGGTACGCTTTCAGGCGAAACTCCAGCAACCACTCCGGTTCGTCTTTTTTCGATGAAATCAGACGAATGACATCTTCATTAAGTCCACGCTCAATGATGTCTGTATGCACCTCTGTGGTGAAGCCGTATTTATATTTCTCCTCCGCAAATTTCCGGACAAACTCATTATCAGTCTTCTTTTCGAGTTCGTCTTTCTGATTGGGTTTCATTTTATTGGGTTCTTCTTGTTGCATCTTTATTCTCTAATATATATTGTTGCGTCATATTCTTCGCAGCAGGGAAAAAGATCCCCGCAAACGTTTCCATCGGATAATATAACAAAGATTCTTTCTTTTTTGTTGCACTAATTAACTTATTATCGCTGTCCACAAACTCTATCGCACCGATCACTACACTCGTTAACAACAGAAACTTAAGTGCTCCCAGCCCACTCCCTAACCAGCGGTTCAGCCAGTTCAGCGAAATTGCCTGCATTGCTTTTGTCAATAACGAAGCTATCAGTACAAAAATCAACGGCACGGCAATCCAAATCATGATAAAAGCCAACACCTGCGCAACTGTCATCGAATCCGTCACTGTCGGGCAAAGTTTCTCCGCCAAAGAGGCATATAAAGTTTTCGCCGCCAACAGCCCGACTATTAACCCCAAAATAGAAGCCAACTGGCGGATAAAGCCTTTTACAAAGCCTACCACCGCTCCGGCGCCTATTACAATAAGGATAATGATATCAATCGTTGCCACGTTGTGATTTATGATTTGTGATTTATGATTTATGTTTCTATGATTATGATCTGTGATTTATATTTCTGTCAGGTGATAAAACAATAAAGTGGTAAGGTGGTGTCCCATATAAAATAGTACCACATTACCACCCATCTATTGTTGCAACCATTACTTCACGAATGGCCTTATACCCTTATAATTCATAAATCATAACTCATAAATCATAAAGTCTGTTTCACTTCTATTTCTTCGAATGTCTCGATCATATCGCCTACCTTCATGTCGTTGCAGTTCACCAGACTGATACCACACTCGAAGTTTGTACCTACTTCCTTCACATCGTCCTTGAAGCGCTTCAACGCGTTGATGTTTCCGGTAAAGATGACGATACCATCGCGGATCAAACGAGCCTTGTCGCTTCGTTTCACCTTTCCGGTCTTCACCATTGCACCGGCTACCAAACCCACCTTCGTAATGTTGAATACTTCGCGGATTTCGATAGTTGCCGTGATTTGTTCCTTCAGTTCCGGAGCCAACATACCTTCCATAGCAGCCTTCACCTCTTCGATTGCATCGTAGATGACAGAGTACTTACGGATGTCGACACCTTCCTGTTCAGCCATCTTAGCGGCAGCACCCGAAGGACGTACCTGGAATCCGACGATAATCGCATCCGAAGCAGCGGCCAGAGAAACATCCGATTCGGAAATTGCTCCCACACCCTTATGGATGACATTTACCTGAATTTGTTCCGTAGACAACTTGATCAACGAGTCGCTCAATGCTTCCACAGAACCATCCACGTCACCCTTAACGATAATATTCAATTCCTGGAAGTTACCCAAAGCGATACGACGACCCAATTCATCCAAAGTAAGAATCTTCTGCGTACGCAAGCCTTGTTCACGAGCCAACTGTTCACGTTTGTTGGTGATTTCACGAGCTTCCTGGTCGCTTTCTACCACATGGAAAGTGTCACCGGCAGCAGGAGCACCGTTCAATCCCAGAATCAATGCCGGTTCAGCAGGACCCGCTTCTTTGATACGTTGATTACGTTCATTGAACATAGCCTTCACACGACCATAGCTAGTTCCAGCCAATACGATATCTCCGACTTTCAGAGTACCGTTAGATACCAATACCGTAGCTACATAACCACGTCCCTTGTCAAGTGAAGACTCGATAATAGATCCCGTAGCGTTACGGTTCGGGTTTGCCTTCAAGTCGAGCATTTCGGCTTCCAGCAATACCTTTTCCAACAAATCTTCCACTCCCATACCTTTCTTGGCAGAGATATCTTGTGACTGATACTTACCACCCCATTCTTCAACAAGGTAATTCATTGCAGCCAGTTCTTCTTTAATCTTATCCGGATTCGCAGTCGGTTTATCTACCTTATTGATTGCAAATACAATAGGTACACCGGCAGCCATCGCGTGATTGATTGCTTCCTTCGTCTGCGGCATCACGTTATCATCGGCTGCCACAATAATGATCGCGATATCCGTTACTTTCGCACCACGGGCACGCATAGCGGTAAACGCCTCATGTCCCGGAGTATCCAAGAACGTGATACGGCGGCCATTCTGCAACTTCACGTTGTAGGCTCCGATATGCTGCGTGATACCACCGGCCTCACCGGCGATTACGTTCGCACTACGGATATTATCCAATAAAGAAGTCTTACCATGGTCAACGTGTCCCATCACCGTTACGATAGGCGGACGGGCTACCCAATCCTCCTCGTTATCATCTTCCTCATCAGCGTTGATCGCCTCGACAACATCCGCGCTTACATATTCAGTCTTATAACCGAACTCCTCAGCCACAATATTGATCGTCTCCGCATCCAGGCGCTGATTGATCGAAACCATAAGGCCGATGCTCATGCAAGTACCAATAACCTCCGTTACAGATACGTCCATCATGTTCGCCAAGTCGTTGGCCGTAACGAACTCGGTCAGCTTCAATACCTTGCTTTCCAGTTCTTCCTGTTCCATCAACTCGTGCTCACGTTTCACAGCGGCGTCACGTTTATCACGACGGTATTTAGCCCCCTTATTATTCTTATTATTCTTGTTGGTCAAGCGAGCCAAAGTCTCCTTGATCTGCTTTTGAACATCCTCTTCACTAACTTCCGCTTTCACCGGCTTCTTCAAGCGAGGCTTACGGTCGTTATTCGGACGATCGTCACGATTCGGGCGCGGATAATTCGTACCCGGCGTATTATTCACGTCTACCCGATCTTTCTTGATACGTTTACGCTTCTTCTTAGCGTCACCTTCCTCACCCGGTTTAGCAGGAGCGTTCGGTTTAATCAAAGTCGGCGAATTCGGACTCTTATGAGGAGCGCCCGGACCGTTGCTATTATTACCCGGCCGATTGTTATTAAACTTTTGCTTCTCATCACGCTCTTTCCGCTTCTCCTCCTTCGTTTTCTTTTTCGGACGAGTCGATTGGTTAAGCGCATCCAAGTCAATCTTACCGGTTACCTTGATCTTTGACTCCAATTTAACCGAGTTCAAACGGAAAAGATTATCATCCTTTTCCTCGGTCTTCTCTACTTCCTGTTCCGGTTTCACACTTTCCACCTTAGGTTCCGCAACAACCGGTTGCTTCTCTACGGTTTTTTCTTTTTCCACTTCCACTACTATAACTTTTTCTTCTTTTTTCTCCGTGGGAGCCTGCGCAGGCTGCGCGGGTTTAACAGGAGCTTGAGCAGCGGGAGCGGCAGGCGCTTCCTTCACTTTCGGCTCTTCCTTTACCTTAGGCTCTTCTTTCACCTTCGGCTCCTCTTTAGCCTTCGGCTCTTCCTGCTGTTTTTTATGTTGTCCACCATCCAAATCGATATGACCCTTCATTACGATCTTAGGTCTGAATTCTTCCGGTATCACTGTCTTTATTTCCGCGGTCTTCTCTTCTTTCACAGAAGGAACCTCTTTCCGCATACGATCCGCCGCAAAATTACGATCTTTCTCTGGCAGATCCTTTCCAAACTCTTTTACGAGCAAAGCATACTGTTCATCACTGATCCTCGTGTTGGGATTATCCTCAACCGAGAACCCATTCCGGTGCAGGAACTCAACCACCGTGTTGATTCCCACGTTCAATTTTCTCTGTACTTGAATTAATTTTATAGGCATATCTAACTTTGTCGTAATACTTATTCGTTACCTTCATCTTCAAATTCCGCAGATAAGATAGCTAAAAGATCGTCCACGGTCTGTTCTTCCAGATCGGCACGTTCAATAATCTCATTGCGGTCCATAGCAAGGACACTCTTCGCCGTATAGCATCCTATATTCTTCAGTGCGTCGATCACCCAGCTGTCGATCTCGTCGGAGAACTCATCCAAGTAGATATCCTCCTCGTCCGCTCCTTCGATATCACGGAATACGTCAATCGTATACTCAGTCAACATACAAGCCAACTTAATATTCAGACCGCCCTTACCGATCGCTAAAGAAACCTCCTCCGGACGTAGATAAACCTCAGCTTTCTTTTCCTCCTCATTCACACGGATAGAAGAGATCTTAGCCGGGCTTAAGGCACGCTGGATAAACAAAGAGAGATTTGAGGTGTAATTAATCACATCAATGTTCTCGTTTCTCAACTCGCGAACGATTCCGTGGATACGAGAGCCTTTCATACCTACGCAAGCGCCTACCGGATCAATACGGTCATCGTATGACTCGACAGCCACCTTGGCACGCTCTCCCGGGATGCGGGCGATCGCCTTGATCGTAATCAAGCCGTCATTAATCTCCGGAACCTCCAACTCAAACAACCGTTGCAAGAAGACCTTATCCGTACGGGAAAGAAGGATCTTCGGGTTGTTATTATAGTTATCCACACGTTGAACGATCGCACGTACGGTCTCTCCCTTACGATAGAAATCGGTCGGGATTTGCTCGGATTTCGGCAGTAGCAACTCATTACCATCGTCATCCAGCAACAGGATTTCTTTCTTCCACACCTGATAAACCTCAGCGGCGATGATGTGGCCGATTTTATCCTTATACTTAGCGTACAAGCTGTCTTTCTGCAATTCAAGTATCTTTGAAGCCAAAGTTTGGCGCAAGTTTAAGATCGCACGGCGTCCGAA
>OGGV01000412.1_pt1 | contig 30810 bp, 19 predicted proteins | sample 1571301 | NCBI WGS metagenome assembly OGGV01 (sample SAMEA2582072, study PRJEB24529) | metagenome | biome: Human gut stool | place: China | collected 2011
AAGCGAGCAAAATAAAAAGAATTGCGGCGGCAAAGTAACTATACGCTGCCGCTGCAATTTTATATGGAGAGGGTTTTTATGGCAAAAGAATATTTATATAAAGCCTACGGCAGCAAGCTTGCTGCGCTGAATAAGCGGCGTAAAAAAAAGCGTAATACCATGAAGAAAGCAATGCTTTCGGCGGCGATAATAATCACTGTTGCGGTAGCTGTAATTTTAATTATTGCCCAATTCCGTAAAAAATCAAATGAATTGGTCGGCACCTGGAGATATGATGAGCATACGCAATATGTTTTTGAAAAGGACGGTACAGGCAAATTACTTGCCGATGATGTGACATATTCTTATGCCTACACCGTCAAGGGTAAAAAGCTCATCCTCGATTTTACAGAGGATATCGGCGGTACAGAAACCGATGGCGGTAGCTACAAACTTAACAAAGAGTAAATGAGCAAATAACCAAAGGAGCCTTCAAACGGAACAAACGGTCAAAAAAACAGCACAAGCGGTAAAAAAATAATTTGATTTAACTCTTTCACAGCAGAAAGAAAAAAGGCAGCGGCGGTGAATGTGATTTCGCCGTTGCCTTTTGATAACAAGCTGTTTGTTGCGGCTTAATGGAACATTACTGTTTTTCTTTTCTGCTGATATATCTTTTCAGTTGGGTAGTTCACTTTCTCCTTCCACCGTGACAGGTGGCACCTGTCACCGAATGGGCGCAGTTGCCCCTTGGCGGAAAAATTCCTTGAAAAACTGTTCTTTTGAAGGTTATGTAAAAGGAGCAAAGTATGCAGGGGGAATCGCCGCAGTCGGCCATAAAATAAGCAATTGTTATGTTACTGTTGACTATGTAGAATACAAATAATTTATAGAAGAGAGTTCCAGAACCCTGAAATGATTTTAAAATTGATAGGGTTTTGGAGCTTTTTTTCTGTATTATTTGCATTTTTGATTTTTATTTACGTAGACAAAGATAATTGACGGTGTTAATCTTCAAGTAAAGATTATTTTAATAACGGAGGAAAAAAATGGCTAAAAGTTGTTGTAACAAAGCATGTATTGTTCAGGGGGGAAAATATCGTTTTTCGGTGCTTACGCCGTTTATGATGAGAATGGAATATTCAGAGACTGGTGTGTTTGAAGATTTACAGACGCAGACTGTGCTTAACAGGGAATTTCCGGTACCGGAATATTCAGTGACACAAAGTGACGACCGCCTTGAGATAGAGACAGAAGCATTTCATATGATATACGATAAAAAGAAATTTAGTGAAGAAGGACTTTTTATAGATGTAAAATATGATTTTACCAATTACGGTGGAAGGTGGTATTTTGGTGCAAAGACGTATAGTTTTCCGCCTCGGGAGCATAATCTCAAAGGCACAATGAGAACTCTTGACAGGGCTGACGGGGAAGTTGAACTTGAATACGGGCTTATGGATAAGAGTGGAAGGACGTTTTTTGATGACAGCAAATCGTTTGTGTTTGATGAAGAAAATATGCCATCAAAAAGGAAACATGAAGAGATTGATGTTTATTATCTTGCATATGGGCGTGATTATTTTGCGTGTCTGCGTGATTTTTATAAATTATCGGGGGCGGTTCCGCTTCTTCCAAGATACGCTCTTGGAAACTGGTGGAGCAGGTATTGGAAATACAGTGAAGAAAGTTACATTGAGCTGCTGACGGAATTTGAAAAAAGAAATATACCATTTTCCGTTGCTGTTATGGATATGGACTGGCATATAGTCGATGTGCCGATGGAATCTGGCGGCGGATGGACAGGATATACATGGAATAATGATTTATTTCCGAATCCGGAAAGATTTTTGTCATGGCTGCATGAACATAATTATCATGTAACACTTAATGTCCATCCGGCATCAGGTATCCGTAATTTTGAAAAAATGTATACAGATATGGCAGAGTATCTAGGAATTAATCCTGACAGTAAAAAAACTATAGAGTTTGATATGACTAACAAAGAGTTTGTTGAGGCGTATTTTAAGTTTGCACATCATCCACATGAAAATGCCGGAGTTGATTTCTGGTGGATAGACTGGCAACAGGGCAACAACGGAGGAGCAAGCGGAATTGACCCATTATGGATGCTTAATTATTTTCATTTTAAAGATATGGAAAAAAGAGGCAGAAGAGGACTTATTCTTTCGAGGTATGGCGGACTTGGAAGCCATAGGTATCCGATAGGATTTTCTGGAGATACGATAGTTACATGGAAATCGCTTGAATTTCAGCCTTATTTTACAGCAACGGCATCAAATGTGGGATATACGTGGTGGAGTCATGATATAGGCGGTCATATGAACGGATATAAAGACAACGAGCTTGCATTAAGATGGTATCAGTTTGGTGTGTTTTCACCGATAAACAGGCTTCACAGCAGCTCTAATCCGTTCTGTGGAAAAGAACCATGGAATTATCCTGAGCCATACTGCAGTGATATGGAAAAGATTTTAAGATTCAGGCATGCACTTATTCCATATATGTACACACTTAATTACAGGTGTCATTGCGAGCATATTCCTGTAATAATACCAATGTATTATTATTATCCATTTGAGGAGAAAGCATATAGTTATAAAAATCAATATTTTCTTGGTAGTGAAATGCTTGTGTGTCCTGTTACAACAAAGATTGATGAAGATTCACAAAAAAGCGGTGAGGAATGTTTTATACCAGCCGGAATATGGACAGATATATTTACCGGTGATGTATACAATGGCGGTAAAAATGGAAAAAGTCAGATTTTATGTAGAAATCTTCAAAGTATTCCTGTGCTTGGACGTGCAGGTGCAATAATACCGCTTGCTTCGGAATGTGGCAGTAATGATATTATTAATCCGAAAAAAGTTGATGTGGTTATATGTCCGGGTGCATCAAATACATTTGTTATGTACGAAGATTCTGGAGATGGATTTGACTACGAAAAAGGCGAATATGCTTTGACAGAGTTTGTGCTCGACTGGAATGAAGATAAGGCAAAAATAAGCATAGATGTAAGCGGTGACTTATCGGTAATTCCACGAAACAGAAAGTACCGTTTTATATTAAGAGGATTTGCAAGTGGTATAAGATTTGAAAATGCAGATAATGCCAAATACGATATAAAAACAAATACATGGACAGTTACATGTAACTGTGATGGTGCGTCAGAGCTTGAAATATTTGCTGATAATGAAGAAAACAATCTTGTATACAACGGTGAAAATGTTAATGATAAAATATATGATTTTCTTCTGCAGGCACAGATGGATAATAATCACAAGAGAAGTATTTACAGATTATTTACATCCGGTGAGGACAAAAATGTTATTATGTCCAATATCATGTCTATGAAACTTAATGATAAAGTTACAGATGCAATTATGGAATATCTTTTGTGATATTACATAATAATGCAAAAATAAAGTGAAATCGGAGTAAAATTTAATTTTTTTGTTGACATTAAAAAAATGATATATTATAGTTATAAAAGATTTGGATAAGAGTTATCCAACATGCAGACCACATGGTTATATTACATGTTAAGCCTTGCGGACGGGCGGGTCGGTTGCCGAGTGTGACAAGGGCACACATTATTGATTGGGTTAGAAGCCCAAATTTTATAAGTTGATTTTTAAAATTATCATGCGAAGGTGCATATCATCTTGTGAAACGGTCAATAAGAGCGGTAACAGTGACTTACTTGGATAAACTCTGAAAGGTCAGAATCTCAGTGCTTTGTATATATGAAGTAATATGTATACGTACATGTACAGGGATTAATAAAAGAATGATTGAATATACTACAGGCGTGATTAATTTTAAATTAATCACGCCTTTTTGTGCCTTACGGCACACATTTTACGTTGGCAGCAAGCCAAAGTCCGTATTTTACGAAAATTTAGAATTTGTATTATACGGAAATCTGATGGCCGCTGCGATAATATAATGGCAGGGAGAGAGGAAATGGATTTAAAAAGACAGGCATCAGCTCCATTGTATGAGGCTATCGAAAGATTCAGAAAAAAAAGAATAGTTCCGTTTGATGTTCCGGGACACAAACGTGGCAGAGGCAATCCCGAACTTGTCGATTTACTTGGTGAACGATGTGTGGGAATTGATGTAAATTCAATGAAACCGCTTGATAATCTTTGTCATCCGGTTTCGGTAATAAAAGAGGCAGAAGAGCTGACGGCAGATGCGTTTGGTGCAGAGCATGCTTTTTTTATGGTTGGTGGAACAACGCAGGCGGTACAGAATATGGTACTTTCAGTCTGTAAGGCAGGCGATGAGATTATTGTTCCAAGAAATGTTCATAAAAGTGTTATCAATGCATTGATTTTGTGCGGTGCAATACCTGTTTATCTTAACACGGAGATTAATGCAAAGTTAGGAATCGTACTCGGAGTAACCGTAGAACAGGTTGAAAAGACGATTCAGGAGCACCCGCGGGCAGTAGCGGTTCTTGTAAATAATCCGACATATTACGGAATATGCTCTGACATAAAGGGAATATGTGACATAGCTCATTCATACGGATTGAAAGTGCTTGCTGATGAAGCACATGGAACACATCTTTATTTCGGGGATAATCTTCCAATGAATTCCATGAAAGCGGGAGCGGACATGGCAGCTATATCAATGCACAAATCCGGTGGTTCGCTTACACAGAGTTCAATTCTTCTGACGAATAACGGAATGAATGCGGATTATGTTCAGACAATTATCAATATCACGCAGACCACAAGTGCATCGTATCTTCTTATGACGAGCCTTGATATATCAAGGCGTAATCTTGCATTAAGGGGAAGGCAGTCATTTGCAAAAGTGAGCGAGTGGTCACAGTATGCAAGGGATGAAATTAATTCAATAGGCGGTTATTATGCTTATGGTAAAGAGCTTGTAAACGGAGGTACGGTATATGATTATGATGTCACAAAGCTGTGCGTGTATACAAGAGATATAGGACTTGACGGAATAGAGGTCTATGACATTTTAAGGGATGAATATGATATCCAGATTGAGTTTGGTGATATAGGAAATATTATGGCATACATTTCAATTGGAGACAGGATTCAGGATATTGAGCGTCTTGTCGGTGCACTCGCCGAAATAAGCCGTATTTACTCAAAAGAAGAGAAAAGATTTGAGGTAGACAGGCAGATGCTTCTTCCGAGGGTTCTTGCATCTCCGCAGGAAGCTTTTTACGCCGAAAAAATAAAAATGCCTATACGCGATACGAAAGGTCATATTTCAGGTGAATTTGTAATGGCATATCCGCCTGGAATACCGATACTGGCACCGGGTGAGGAAATTACGGAAGAAATTATTGATTACATACAATATTCCGTTGAAAAAGGATGTTCAATGCAGGGAATGGAAGATTCGGCTCTTGAATATCTGAATGTATTAAAAATATAAAAAATAAATGTAATATAAAAAATAAACAATGTATAATTTGGAGGGCAATATGGAATTTTGGTTTTCGGAGCTGCACTCGCCGCATGTTAAGTTTGACATACGTGTGGAAAAGCAGTTATTTTCAGGAAAAAGCGATTATCAGAGGATAGATGTGTTTGAATCGCCTGAATTCGGTAAATTCCTGACACTTAACGGAAGTGTTATATTTTCGGAGCAGGATTGCTTTATTTATAATGAAATGGTTGTGCATGTGCCGATGGCGGTGCACCCTGATGTGAAAAATGTTCTTATCATTGGCGGTGGTGATGGCGGCGTATCAAAAGAATTATTGCAATATGACAATATCGAAAATATAGATATTGTCGAGCAGGACAGCATGTTTGTCGATGTGTGCAAGGAGTATTTCCCGGAGACCTCAATAGGTCTTGATGATGAAAGAGTGCATATATACAATTATGATGCGTTGAGATTTCTCCGCTCGAAAATGAATGAGTATGACCTTATCATAAATGATGCAACTGACCCGTTTGGAGCGTCTGAGGGACTGTTTACAAGAGAATTTTACGGAAGCTGTTACAAGGCGTTAAAAGATGACGGAATACTTGTGTATCAGCACGGAAGTCCATTTTATGACGAGGATGAGGATGCATGCAGGAGCATGCATAAAAAAGTATTTCACACATTTCCGATAAGCAGGGTATATCAGGCACACATACCTACAAGCCCGTCAGGTTACTGGCTTTTCGGTTTTGCTTCAAAGAAGTATCATCCGCTTAAAGATTTTAAGGCAGACGAGTGGAAAAAAAGAGACATATATACAGAATATTACACAACTAATCTTCATACAGGAGCATTTATGCTTCCAAAGTATGTTGAAGAATTATTAGAACAGGAGGAAAAATAATGAGCAGAGTATTAGTAATCGGATGTGGAGGCGTTGCCTCAGTTGCAATTCACAAAATATGTCAGGTGAGTGATGTATTTACTGATTTGTGTATTGCGAGCAGGACAGTGAGCAAGTGTGATGTGCTTGCAGAAGAATTAAAGGGAAATACAAAGACAAACATTACAACAGCAAAGGTTGATGCGGATAACACAGATGAGGTTATTGCATTGATAAATAAATTCAAGCCTGATGTTGTTCTTAATGTTGCACTTCCGTATCAGGATTTAACGATTATGGATGCATGTCTTGCATGCAAAGTTCCTTATGTTGACACTGCAAATTATGAGTGTGAGGATACGGATAATCCTGAGTGGAGAAAGGTGTATGAGGAAAGATGCAAACGCCTCGGTTTTACAGCATATTTTGACTATTCATGGCAGTGGGCTTACAGGGAAAAATATAAAGAGGCAGGAATTACGGGACTTTTGGGAACTGGTTTTGACCCAGGGGTTACAAGTGTATTTACAGCATATGCACAGAAACACTATTTCGATGAAATACATACAATAGATATTCTCGACTGCAACGGTGGCGATCACGGTTATCCTTTTGCAACAAACTTTAATCCTGAAATAAATCTGAGGGAAGTTTCTGCACCGGGTTCTTATTGGGAAGACGGACACTGGGTTGAGATTCCGCCTATGTCAATCAAGCGTGAATATGATTTTGAGGGCGTAGGAATGAAGGATATGTATCTTTTGCACCATGAAGAAATAGAAGCACTTGCCGCAAATATTCCTCATGTTAAGAGAATCCGTTTCTTTATGACATTCGGACAGAGTTATCTTACACACATGAAATGCCTCGAAAATGTAGGTATGTTAAGAACAGATCCTGTTGAATTTAACGGTCAGCAGATAGTTCCTATACAGTTTTTAAAAGCACTTCTTCCAGATCCTGCTTCCCTCGGTCCAAGAACAGTCGGAAAGACTAATATTGGCTGTATATTTACGGGAATTAAGGACGGAAAAGAAAGAAAAATATATATTTACAATGTATGCGACCATCAGGAGTGTTACAGAGAAGTCGGTTCACAGGCTATTTCTTATACGACAGGTGTTCCTGCGATGATTGGAACAATGCTTGTTGCAAAAGGAGTATGGAATAAACCGGGAGTATTTACGACAGATGAGTTTGATCCTGATCCATATATGGACGCACTTAACAAATACGGACTTCCATGGAAAGTTGACGAAAATCCCGTACTGGTTGATTGATATTAAAGTGCCGTAAACGGATAATTTTTGCGGATTACAAGGAGAATTATTATGAAATTTGATGAGTTAAAGACACCCGCTTATGTTATTGATGAAAAAAAACTTATACATAATCTTGAAATATTAAAGAGTGTCGAAGAGCATACGGGGTGTCATATACTTCTTGCACAGAAAGCATTTTCATCATATGCGTTGTATCCGCTTATATCGCAATACATAAGCGGAACAACGGCAAGCGGGATTTTTGAGGCAGAACTCGGGCATGAGTGCATGGGAAAAGAAAATCATGTTTTTGCACCTGCATTTACAGATGAAGATATGGATAAACTTGTAAAAATATGTGACCATGTTGTCTTTAACTCAGTAAATCAGCTTATATGCCATAAAGAGAAGTGTATAAATAACAGAGTGAGCTTCGGACTGCGTGTTAATCCTGAGCATTCAACACAGGGAGATCATGCAATATATGATCCATGTGCCCCGGGCAGCAGACTTGGAGTAACAGAAGAAAATCTGAAAAAAGCACTGCAGAAAAATCCTGATGCACTTGCCGGAATGGAGGGTATTCACTTTCATACACTATGTGAGCAGAATTCCGATGATTTAGAGAAAACTCTAAATGTTGTTGAACAAAAATTCGGCTTTCTGCTGCAGTCTGACAGTATAAAATGGGTCAACTTTGGCGGTGGACATCATATAACAAGGGATGATTATGATATAAAAAGGCTTGAAAAGTGCATAAATCATGTTAAAAAAACTTATAATGTGGATGTTTATGTCGAACCCGGAGAGGCTGTTGCATTAAATGCCGGTTATCTTGTAACAACTGTTCTTGATAAGGTGGAAAATGGGATAACAACACTTATACTTGATGCATCAGCGGCATGTCATATGCCGGATGTGCTTGAAATGCCATATGTGCCGCCATTAAGAGATGCCGTAAAGCTTGATGATATCAATGCCGATATATGGGAAAAGCCTGCTGATGGAAGATTCAGGTACAGATTATCGTCATATACATGTCTTGCAGGTGACATAACCGGTGATTATGAGTTTGATTCAGAAGTAAATGCAGGAGACAGGCTTGTATTTGAGGATATGGCAATATATTCAATGGTAAAAAACAATACATTTAACGGAATACCATTGCCGGACATTGCAATTATGGATGTAAATGGTGATTGCAGGTTATGGAAACATTTTGATTACGATGAGTTTAAAAGGAGATTGTAAATTGGGTGAATTATTACGTAATCCAGCTTACGACGGATTTCGTATGCCGGCGGAATTTGAGCAGCATCATGGATGTATTATGATTTGGCCTGAAAGACCGGGGTCGTGGGCATATGAAGCAAGAGAGGCGAGAAAGGCATTTTGTTCAGTAGCAGAAGCGATAGGAGAAAGCGAACAGGTTTATATGCTGGTTTCAGAAGAACAGTATGAAAATGCCATTCAAATGCTTTCGGACAAAATAAGATTAGTTATTATTGATTCCGATGATGCATGGGCAAGAGATACAGGACCGACATTTGTCGTAAGCGGCGATGCTGATGTTTCGTATAAAGATAGAATTTTAAGAGGAATTAACTGGAAGTTCAATGCGTGGGGCGGTGAGTATGATGGATTGTATGCTGACTGGAGCAGGGATGATAAGATTGCGATAGAGTTTATGAAGCATTTCGGATGTGATTATTACAATGCAGCACCATTTGTTCTTGAAGGCGGTTCTATACACACAGATGGAGAAGGAACACTTCTTGTTACAGAAAATTGTCTTTTAAGCAAAGGACGCAATCCGGGACTTACAAAGCCACAAATTGAAGAAAAACTTAAAATGTATTGCAATGTCCACAAAATAATATGGCTTCCTTGTGGAATATATAATGACGAAACTAACGTGTGTGCATTTACATCGCCGGGTGAGGTTGTTCTTGCATGGACGGATGACAAAAATGATCCACAGTACGAGATGAGCATGTCATGTCTTAAAGTTCTTGAAAATGAAACAGATGCGAAAGGAAGAAAAATAAAGGTTAGGAAACTTCCAATTCCTTCAAATCATATATGCATAACGGAGTATGACCTTAAAGGACTTGAATTTGAGGACGGTGAGGATGAAAGGGAAGCAGGAGAGAGACTTGCTGCATCATATGTCAATTTTTATATATCAAACAAAGCAGTTATAGTTCCCCAGTTTGGTGATAAAAATGATAAAGCAGCATGTGATATTTTATCGGAGGCATTTCCTGAAAGACAGATAATTCCAGTGTATGCAAGGGATATAATTGTCGGAGGCGGCAATATACACTGCATTACACAGCAGATACCGAAAGCGGAAGGTTTTGACTGATATTATATTTTTGAAAATTTGAGGAGAGATAAAATGCGAAAAGTAAAATACGCAGGCATCCAGATGCAATGCACAAAATCTGTAGAAGAAAATATCGCAAAAGCGGATAAAATGGTTCGCAAAGCAGCATCAGAAGGAGCAAAGATTATTCTTCTGCCAGAGCTTTTTGAAAGACAATATTTCTGTCAGGAAAGAAATTATGATTATTATTTATACGCACGCAGTTTAGAAGAAGATGAAGCGGTTAATCATTTTAAAAAAGTTGCGGCTGAACTTGAAGTTGTGCTTCCGATAAGTTTTTATGAAAAAGATGTAAATGTTTTTTATAATACGACGGCAGTTATCGATGCAGACGGGAGTGTTCTTGGAATTTACCGAAAAACACATATTCCGGATGACCATTATTATCAGGAAAAGTTTTATTTTACACCGGGAGATACAGGATTTAAGGTGTGGGATACAAGATATGGTAAAATAGGAGTCGGAATATGCTGGGACCAGTGGTTTCCGGAAACTGCGAGAGGAATGGCTGTTCAGGGAGCGGAAATATTATTTTATCCAACAGCGATAGGTTCTGAGCCGATTCTTGAAGTTGACAGTATGCCACACTGGAGAAGATGTATGCAGGGACATGCAGCCTGCAATGTAATTCCTGTTGTCGCTGCTAACAGAATCGGAGAAGAGTATGTAGAGCCATCAGATGAAAATGGCGGACAGAAATCTTCACTTGTATTTTATGGTTCTTCATTTGTCACGGATTCCACAGGAGAAATTGTTATGCAGGCATCGCGTGATAAAGAAGAAATAGTATATGGCGAGTCGGATTTAGATGAAAACCGTGATTTGAGAGTGAGCTGGGGGCTGTTTCGTGACAGACGTCCCCAAATGTATCATTTTTAAATTTTTTTGTCTTGTAAATAATAATAAATGTTTATGATATCACCATGAGCGGACTTGCAAATATAGCTGCAGGGAGCTTATTATAATACAGAAGACAGAAGTTGTGATGACGGTACTTAGTATGCGGCGTCGTATTCTGTCTTCTTTTTTTGCACCATAATTTTGTGTATGCCATAATATAGTTAATAATATTAAGCGTATTGTGTTTTTTTAAAAATAAAACATACAGATAAAAATTGTAATTGTAATTTATGATATTTGCTGTATAATAAATATACAGTAAATTAATTGATACGGTTATAAAGAATGGGGAGAGATGTATGCGAGGAGATATTTTTAAGAAGACATGTGAGTATATTTTGGTATTAATGATGGTTTGTATACTGCTTTTAACAGGATGTTCGGAAAGCAATGATACAGATGAAGATGATATGATTAAAGCTGAAGAATCGTCAGGAATAAGTGATGTCAGTCTTGTAATCGGGAGTGACAATTATGAACCATATAATTACATTGATGAGTCTGGTGAAAATGTTGGTATTGATGTGGATATTGCAAAGGAGGCGTGCCGCAGGCTGGGGATAACACCTGTTTTTAAGCAGATTACATGGGACAGGAAGGATAGCTTTCTTGACAGTAATGAGATTGATTGTCTGTGGGGAAGTTTTACAATGAGCGGAAGAACTGATGATTACAGATGGGCGGGACCATATATGTACAGCCGTCAGGTTATTGTTGTAAGGAAAGACAGAGGAATCAATTCATTTGCCGATTTAAAGGGCAAAAGAATTGCAGTGCAGTCAACATCAAAACCGGAACATATTATATTAAGTGGTGAAGATGATAGAATTCAGGGAGTTTCTGCTGTTTACAGCATGTCTACAATGAGTGAATTGTATGCGAGTCTGAGAAAAGGATATATAGATGCTGCGGCAGGACATGAGGTTGCAATTAAAAGATTTGTTGATACTAACCCGCAGCAGTTTATTATTCTTGATGAGACATTATATAAATCCGAACTTGGAGTTGCATTTAAAAAGGGAAGGTGTGATGATATTCCGGATATACTTAATGATATATTAAAGCAGATGATTGATGATGGAACGATTAAAAAAATTGCTGAATCATATGGAATTAACGCAGATATATCTATGGGGGATAATTAAATGAGAGCTATAAAAAAAGATGAAATAAGCGTTAAGATGGTATATACTGTGACATTTATAGGATTGTTTCTGATATTTGCGGTATATGGTCTTTTTACAGTGTATGATGTACGCAGGACAGAAAAAGCAGCAGACAAAACGCTTCTTTTTGCAAAGGCAAGAATTTTAAGATATGAAGATTATAAAGAAAATGACAAAGTAAAGAGTTTGTACAGACTGCTTGATAAAACGACAGAAGCAGCCAGATGCCTTGACAAAGAAGTATATGATGAAAGTTTTTTCGAGGATTATGTTTATGAACAGAGACTCGGAGGAATATGTATATTTGATTCGGATATGAAGTGTGAATATTTTACTGAGGATTCGGACATATGGTGGAAAAAGATTTCTGACAGTGCTAATATCGATAATAATGTTATTACACAGATTATAGAATACCCATTGAAATCATACATGACAAGAATTGAACTTGATGATGGTGAATATGATATGGCAGCCGTTTCTAGAAGAGATAAAGGTGGAATTGTCATTGCATATGAAAAGAAACAGCCGGGATTTGAAAACAATGGTGATATAACAATGGAATCACTTATAACGGATTTTACATTTGAAAATGATGGAATTGTTTTTATATCGTGTGATGATAAAATTGTTAATTGTAATATTGAGGAATATCAGGGGAAGACTTTAAGCGAATATCAAGATGTTTTTTTTGGAGACTGGAATGATGGTGGCAACAAAATGGTAAAGTTTGGTTTGTCACAGTCTGAGTGGTATGGCAGCAGGATGATATATGGAAGATATGGAATATATGTATTTTTTCCATCATCATCAATTTACAGTGACCGTACAAAAGCGGTTATATTCTGTACGGGTGCATACATAACAATGCTTGTTCTTGCTATGGCAATAAGGCAGCATATACTTTATATAAACACAAGACAGCTTGACAAGCAGTTTCGTATAATCAAGTCGATAAGCAGCATATATTCTGCACTTATTCTTATCGATATTAAGAATGACCAGTGGGAACTTATAAAAATTCCAGAAAAGCTCGATTATATTTTTGACCAGAAACATAACGTAAAACAGATGCTTGAAGACTATACAAGTAACCGGATTATTCCGTCTCAAAGAGATTCTTTCAGAAAGTTTGCAGATATTAATACACTTATGACACGTCTGGAGCAGAGCCGTTATCTTGAATATACTGTTGAAAATATTAACAGCAGATGGTATATGATTGCAGTTGTTCCGCAAAGTTATGATAAAAATGGGCATATAGCTGCTATTCTCATGCTTTTTCGTGATATTACAGAAGAAAAGCTTCGTGAGTTAAAATACCAGCATCAGCTAAAGGCAGCTGCACAGCAGGCAGAAAAGGCAAACGTTGCCAAAACGGATTTTCTCAGACGTATGAGTCATGATATAAGAACTCCTATTAATGGTATAAGAGGAATGGTTGAAATATGCCGTTTTTATCTGAATGATAGAAAGAAAGCGGAAGAATGTCTTGATAAGATAATGGCGGCATCAGGATTTTTACTTGAATTGGTTAATGATGTTCTGGATATGAATAAGCTTGAATCAGGTGAGATAGTTCTTACAAAAGAGCCATTCTGTCTTTCAAAACTACTGATGGAGGTTGACAGTGTCATAGAAATGCAGGCAAATGAAAGTGGCGTGGATTATATAAAAGCTCCGCTTAATATAGAAAATGACCATCTTATAGGAAGTTCACTTCACATAAAACAGATACTTCAAAATATTGTATCTAATGCCGTAAAGTATAATAAGCGTGGAGGATATGTAAGGGTCAGCTGCACAGAAAACAGGATAGATGAAAAAAATATAATGTTTGAGTTTGTATGTACTGATAATGGACAGGGAATGAGTGAAGATTTTCAGAAAAAAGCATTTGAACCATTCGCACAGGAAAAAACCAGGGTACGCACAACATATACAGGAACAGGTCTGGGTCTTGCAATATCAAAAAAGCTCACTGTCCAGATGGGAGGAACTATCGAATTTATCAGCAGACAGGGATATGGAACAACATTTTATGTAAAAATACCTTTTGAGATAGATGATTCATATGAAAGCAGACAACAGGAAATAGCTGCAGATGAAAAAATCAGGCTTGATGGAAATAAAATTATTATTGCTGAAGATAATGAGCTTAATATGGAAATTGCAAGATTTATAATAGAAGGAGCCGGTGCACAGGTTATGCCGGCTGTCAATGGGGAAGAAGCTGTTAAAATATTTGAAACATCGAAATATGGAGAGTACAAGGTTGTTCTCATGGATGTTATGATGCCTGTAATGGGTGGACTTGAAGCAGCAAAAAATATAAGAAAAATGGACAGACCGGATGCAAAAACAGTTGCTATGATAGCAATGAGTGCTAATGCCTTTCATGATGATGTTGAGCAGAGCCTTGCAGCGGGAATGAATGTTCACATGGCAAAACCGCTTGATTTTGATAAACTTCTTGCGACAATAAAAGAATATTGCGATAAAAACTGACATGACTATAGTCATAGAATTAGAAGTATAGGAGAATTGAATATATGAAAGATTTGACAAAAGGCAAACCATCTTCGCTTATTTTATCTTTTGCGTTTCCTATTTTTCTTGCAAATCTGTTACAGCTTACGTACAGTCTTGCAGATACAAGGATTGTAGGTTCTTTTCTTGGTGAAGATGCACTTGCAGCTGTTGGCTCGACAAGTACAGTAAGTAATCTTATTATAGGATTTCTGCTTGGACTTGCCAACGGATTTGCAATTATAACTGCACAAAGATTTGGTGCGAAAGATATAAAGGGAATGAAAAAATCTTTTGCGGCATCGATACTTCTTGGAACAGGAATATCAATAGTGCTTACTGTTCTTGGAATGATATTTAAAAATACACTTTTGGGATTTCTAAATGTACCGCATAATCTGTATGGTGAAGCGGGTGCATACATATTTATTATAATTGCCGGAATGACGGCAACATTTCTTTATGATTCATGTGCAGCTGTTTTAAGGTCACTGGGTGATACAATAACGCCGCTTATAATACTTCTTGTATCGGTTGCTCTTAATATTACCGGAGATTTATTTTTTGTTGTAGTATTAAAGTCCGGCGTGCGTGGAGCTGCGATAGCAACGGTGCTTGCACAGATTATTGCATTTGTAATATGTTTTGTTTATATGTTTAAAAAATATGAGATACTGCGTCTCACAAAGAGTGATTTTACAGCTCTTGATTGTAATCTTGTAAGAAATATGCTGGGCTCAGGTCTTTCAATGGGATTTATGAGTTCACTTGTAAATATTGGTTCACTGACACTTCAGACGGCAATTAACAAGCTTGGACAGGATATAATTGTTGCACATACTGCAGCAAGAAAAATATCAGAGATGTTTATGATAATGTTTACTGTATTTGGGCAGACGATGGCTACTTATTGCGGTCAGAATATGGGAGCCGGAAGAATTGACCGCGTTAAAACAGGAATAAAATCCGCTCTTATATATACATGTTCATGGTGTGTGCTTACAGTAATAGCAAGTTATACAATCGGAGACTGGCTTATATATCTTGTTACAGGAAGCAATAATGAAAATGTAATAAGAAATGCGGTGAATTATCTTAAATTTGATACGGTATTTTATTTTGTTACAGCATTTATATGCATACTAAGAAATGCAATGCAGGGGCTTGGTGAACATATAATACCGCTTGTATCAAGTTCTCTGGAAATGGTTGGGAAAATTATAATTGCCGCGACGCTTGTTCCGTGGCTCGGATATGCTGGTGTTATTGTTGCAGAGCCGATAGTATGGTTTATTATGGTAATTCCACTCATTATACAGATATTAAAAATGATTCCGGTACTTGAAAAACAGTATGGCAGTCCTGTATAATAGCTGTCAGATTAACAAATGTTGAAAGGAGATTTCATGAACGAAATCGTAGAATATTTACCTAATATGTATGCCACATTCTGGGCTTTGATTCCGCCACTTGTGGCTATTATACTTGCACTTATAACAAAAGAAGTTTACAGTTCTTTATTTATTGGAATTGTTATGGGTGGTTTATTTTATGGAAATCTTTTCCAGACGGGATTCAGCCTGGAAAAATCTGTTCTTCATATATTTGATGACGGAATTCTTGGAGTTCTTACGGATTCGTATAATGTAGGAATTCTTGTATTTCTTGTTGTACTGGGAATTATGGTAAGCATGATGAATAGGGCTGGCGGTTCTGCTGCATTTGGTGAATGGGCAGGAAAACATATTAAAACAAGAATAGGAGCACAGCTTGCATCTATACTTCTTGGTGTGCTGATATTTATAGATGATTATTTTAACTGTCTTACTGTTGGAAGCGTAATGCGACCTATAACAGATAAACATAATGTATCAAGGGCAAAGCTTGCATATCTTATTGACGCAACGGCAGCACCTGTATGTATCATAGCACCTATATCTTCATGGGCAGCAGCGGTTACCGGATTTGTTCCGGGTGAAGACGGATTTTCAATATTTATCAATGCAATTCCGTATAATTATTACGCGTTGCTCACAATAGTTGCGATGCTTACATTTGTAATATTAAAGGTTGATTTTGGCCCTATGGCAGAGCATGAGGCTAATGCTGTAAATGGAGACCTTTATACAACGGGGGACAGGCCATATGAGAATGTATCGCAGGATGTGATAAAGGGAAGAGGAAAAGTTATAGATTTAATTTTCCCTATTGTGACATTAATAATATGCTGTGTAATCGGGATGATTTATACAGGAGGATTTTTTAGCGGAACAGGATTTATTGAAGCATTTTCAGGAAGTGATGCTTCAATGGGACTTATGCTTGGCAGCTTTTTTGCACTTATAATAACAATAGCATTTTATTCTGTCAGAAGAGTACTGGGTTTTACAGAGTGCTGTAATTGTATTCCTGAAGGATTTAAAGCGATGGTTCCGGCAATTCTTATTCTTGTATTTGCATGGACATTAAAGTCAATGACAGACAGTCTTGGTGCAAAAGAATATGTTGCATCATTAGTTGAAAATATATCAGGTCCATGGCTTTCGCTGTTCCCGGCAATTATATTTATAATTGGTGCGTTACTCGCATTTGCGACAGGTACGTCATGGGGAACATTTGGTATTCTCATACCTATTGTTGTAGGAACATTTTCAGGAATAAATCATACAATGATGATTATATCAATATCTGCATGTATGGCTGGTGCTGTATGCGGAGATCATTGTTCACCTATTTCCGATACAACGATTATGGCATCGGCTGGAGCACAGTGCAATCACATGAATCATGTATCCACACAGCTTCCGTATGTTATGGTTGTTGCGGTTATATCATGCATGACTTATATACTTGCAGGATTTATTCAAAGTCCGGTAATTCCGCTTATAATAGGAATCGTTCTTATGATTGGAACACTTATAGGAATTAAATATATAACCTCTATTAATTCAAAAAAGAAAGAAATGTAGAAAAGAGGATGCAGTGAAGAATATTAAAGGAAGCTTGATTTTACTGCTGGCAGCTTTTATCTGGGGAACTGCTTTTGTTGCACAGACAAGCGGTTCCCAGAATGTTGGTACATTTACGTTCAATGCAAGCCGTTCCTTTGTAGGAGCGGCATTTCTTGTAATAGTGATAATGGTTGTACATCTGTCGGCAAATAAGAATGTAAAACAGGAAGTAAGATTAGATGAATATGGGTTTAAAACAAAATGGCCGATAACAGGCGGAATTATATGTGGCTGCGTATTATGTGCTGCAATGTCGTTACAGCAATATGGAATAAGCATATATCCTAAGGGAGTGGCAGCATCCGGAAGAGCCGGATTTTTGACGGCAACATATGTTGTTATGGTTGCTGTGTTGACAGCACTTATTGAGAAAAAAATACGTCCGGTAATTGTATTGTCTGTTATTGGATGTATAAGCGGAATGTATCTTTTATGCATGAAAGGTGGGTTTTCAGGTATATATGCGGCGGACATCTGCCTGCTTTTATGTGCGGTGTGTTTTATGTGCCATATATTTGCGGTAGAACATTTTTCGTCTGAAGACGGAATAAAACTGTCATGTATACAATTTGCAACATGTGCCGTAATATCACTTATTCTGGCATTAGTTTTTGAGAAACCCGATATAGGAAATATTGTAAAAGCAGCAGTTCCAATATTATACGCAGGTGTTATGTCCAATGGAATTGCATATACATTGCAGATAATAGGACAGAAATATACAAAACCGGCGGTTGCATCTATAGTTATGAGTCTTGAATCAGTGTTTGCAGTGCTTGCCGGATGGCTGATTCTGCATGAAGTGTTAAGCATAAGAGAGGCTGTTGGATGTGTGCTTGTGTTTGCGGCAGTTATAATTGCACAGATACCTGAAAAAGAAAAATAAAACATGCAATAGTTTTAAGAGGAATGACATAAATATGAAAAATAAAAAAATATATGTAACAGCAATACTCACTTTATTTAATTTTGTATTTTTAGGAACAGAATATTTATTTGATAATATGATGATGAATCTTGTGGATTCAGATGGAGTTGTTCTTGTACAAAATTATATACTTGGTGCCAGTGTTTTGGGTTTTGTATTGTTTCCGTTTATAAATCGTTATCTGAAAGGATACCTGGAATATGTGGCTGGAATTGTGGCTTCAATAATTGCAGCTGTATCGGTTGCTGTTATTTCAGGACATTCGTCATATGAAATAATGATTATTATAGGATGTATATTTTTTGTATTACTTGGAATAACAGGAAGTGCAGCGATTTATTATTCATCTGTTATTTTAAGGGGAAGTTCACAAATATCATCATATGTTGGAATTGCATATGCGGCAGGTGTATTTTTACAATTTATCAACAATAATATTATAAAAAAAGAAATCGCACAAAAAGCGGTTATAATAGTGTTGGCTGTCAGCCTTATATGGCTTATTATATATCGTAAAAAATTTGCAGAAGAGAAAGATAATGTGGATAAATATGACAGTGTGGATGGATATTTGATTAAAAATAAAATGCTTACAGGTATGCTTCTTGTTATTATGGTTGCACTTATGTCATGTATATTTGTATCTCTTGATAATGCGGTAACACTTGTTCATGCACAGGGAAGTGTTGACATAGGGCAGCTTCCGAGAATACTTCTTGCATTGAGTGGTCTTTAATGGACGTTATATGAGCATGATTATGTATTGTATAACTCTTATATCAACATTATGCATAGTCATAATTAATTTCGGTGGGATTTTTATTGCAGGGCTTGTTATATTTTATATATCAGCAGGATTTTTTGCTGTATTTTTTACAGCATCATTTATGAGTTTATCATATAAAATGAAAAATCCTGAATTCTGGGCAGGACTTGGGCGTGCAGTAAATAATCTGTGTGCAGTTATTACATCTGCTGTATCAGTAAAACTTCTCACTTCGGGAAGTAATATGGTTATAACTGTTGTTTCTGTTATATTGTTTGTACTTATAAGTATTGTTATTTTTATATACCTTAATCAGTATTATCCACAAAAACAGGTAGAGAGTGATGAACAGACAGATGAGATTCAAGAAGAAATAATAAGTCCGGAAAAGAAATTTGAACTATTTTGTGAATGTTATTCGCTTACAGAAAGAGAGAAAGAAGTTTTACATGCACTTCTTTTTTCAGATAAGGATGTTCAGGATATAGCAGAGTCACTTTTTATATCAAGAGCGGCTTTATACAGACATATAAGCAGTATCAATCAGAAAACAAATACAAATAAACGTGTGGGTCTTATTCAGTATTATTATGCCTGGAATCCAGTAGAAAATGGATGATTTGTGTATTTGAGACATATGTCAACTTACAAAAAAATGTCGTGTGTGATATTAAATTGGTATCATATACGACATTTTTATGCAGAAAAAAGGAGGATATACATGAAAAATTCAAAAAAATATATATCATGGTTTACAGTGCTGATACTGGGACTTGTTTTTACAATGCAGTTTATACCAGCAAAAGGAATAGCAGCATCTGAAGAAAATACAGCTATATCGTTCAGATTTGAGGGAGTGGTTTCGTCATATGAGGAAATGAAAGCACAGGATAATTCGTTTGAGGTCTATGTGAAAGCACAAGGTGATACAGAGTATAAAACGCTTGCACAGGCTGCATCAGACAATAATGGTGTATACAGCCTTAATGCAGAGGTTTCGTCTGTAAGTATTTACATAACATTAAATAAAGACAAGTATATGCTTATGACGGATTTTAATATGTTTGATACAGGCATAAGTAATGCACAGACGCTTACACAAAAGAGAACATATAGTATTCAGATTGATAAAAATGTACTTACGGTAAGCTGGGCATATGATGAGAAAACATATGGAGAAGATGCATGGCTTGAACATGGATGTGCCCAAATTACAGCAATAGAGGACGTAAATGATTTTCATGATATTCCATTTGCCAATAATCCCGGAGATGAAAAAGGCGGACATATTGCGGTTGAAACAGGTAGAAAGGTAACGATAAAGCTTATACCTGATTATGGCTGGCAGGTAGCGGGACTTACGTTAAATGGCGGCGAAAAATTGACACCTGATGATGATAATGTGTCAACATTCACATTTGTAATGGGAGATTCAAATATTCATCTTAAAGGATTATTTGAAAAGGCATCGGACGAGATTAAGATTGATAAGGGAAATAGAGTCAAATCTGTAAGCATTTCCAATGGTGAAAATGCTGTGGCAAGCGGTAATCTTGCACTTACAGTGTCAGATAATGCCTCATATGATTCGCAAAAAGAGCAGGCTGTGGCAGAAGGAGCGGTTTATGTATCAGCTGTTGATTTTACTTTACAGCAGCTTGTGAGTAAAGGAAATGGAAGTGCATGGGTATCTGATGTGACGGAATTTGAAAAGCCTGTTACGCTTAATGTTTCAATAGATGATTATGATGAAAATTATGATTATATTGTTATAAGAAATCATAACGGAGAGATTACAAAGCTTGACACAACTGCAAATGAAGGTACCATATCATTTGAAACGAATAGATTTTCAACATATGTTATTCTTAAAAAAGAAAAAAGTGGTGCAGGTCAGGACAGTAGTGATACAGCAGAAAGCGGTGTTGATGCAGGTATAGGAGAAATAAAAAATAGTATGACAGATTCGCCGGTTACAGGATATGATGATATGGCAGGGTTGTATGTTTGTCTTATGTTTATGTCAGTTCTTGTTTCATCAGCAGTATTAAAGAAAAGTGCAGGGGTATAATGAAGCTGGGTGGATTAAAAAAGGTTTTTAAAATATTTAATAGATTAGTTATAAAATCTAAACAGACATCCGATATAAATAACATAATATTACTATAAAATATTTATTAATGTAGCTATGTGTTAATTTATCATTAGAACAAGGATGTGAAAAGATGAAAATTATTGAAGCACAAAAAATCTATCTGGCAAACAGGAGTGCACTGGTAGAACAGAAAAAAACACTAACAAGTCAACGTGATAAGGCAAAAAAAATGGCGGAACTTACAGGCGATTCTGCATATAGTGATGAAGCTGCATCGCTTGAACTTACATTGAAAGAAACAGAGGATAAGTTTCTGAAGAATCAGGATATTCTTGATAATCTTGCCGAACAGCATTGTAATGTAGCAAATGTAGAAGTAAACAGGCAGATATCTGACCCTGAAACAGGTCTGGCGGCCGAATACGGAAAGATTCTTGAAGTTGCAAGGCGTATAGCAACAGGCGGTAAAGTACCATATAAAGATGAAAAAAAGCTTATGGAGTATTCAGATAAGCTGTATCAGGCAGCAAAATCAGCAGCAATGCTTTTGAAATTAAGAGAAAAGGACAGGAAGAAATACGATTCTTTATGGGAAGATGATGATAAGAAAGAAAATCCTGACCCGGATGAGATTGCGGATAATACCGAGGCATCAGGAGATTTTCCTGAGATATCCGTTGATGTTTCAACAAGCGGCGGCTCGGATTCGTCAGTAGGAGGAACATCTGTTGATATGTCTGAATAAAAAATAATAATACAAATATAGCATTTAAGCTTTGTTAAACAGTATAGGCTCCTTATGGTAATTGCATATTGCAATTACATAAGAAGCCTTATTTAAAGTTATGTGCTAATTGTTCTTATTTTTAAGTTCTTCAATTATGGCCTCAAGTTTAGCAATTCTGGCATCTGATTGTGCTTTAGCATTTTCAGCCTTGATTCTGGCCTTAGCTTCGTTTTCAGCTCTTTCATTGGCAGCTGTTGCTTCCTGTTTAGCGGCATTAACTTCCTGCTTGGTGATTTTTAATTCCTGTCTGGCTGCTGTAACTTCCTTCCTGGTAGTTTTCAATTCGTGTTTTACAGCCTTTACTTCAATTTTGGCATTTTCAAGCTGTGCCTTAAACCTGTCAGCCATCAGTTCGGCAGTATTATTATCCAATATCCTTAATGCTTCAGAAAACATGTTAATCACCTCCTTCGGGCGTGTAAGATATTCACGTATTTTCTGGCGTATTGGGAAAAGTTCTGGAAATAATGCAGCCAGCCGGTTGATTTCATCCGGTGTCTCTGCTGTAAAAAGTGAGAGATACATAAGCCTGTCACGCCTCATCTTTTCCGTCAGCCTGTTTTCGTACTGTGTGTCATCACAGTCAATATCAGCTGAATCAATACGTCCTTCTATAATGTCAGAATATCTGTATTTCCTGAATGTGTCAAGACTTATCAGGTGATATTCCTGCAAAAGCTTCATGTTGATTTCGGTATTAAAAACAGTCTTTCCAACATGGAAGTACAGTCTTTTGTCTTTCGGGCTTTTAAGTGAACTGCTGCTTTTTTCAAAAAATATGATGGTATGTACTTTTTTCATGTTTTCATAAGAAGGCTTGCTGGATGAACCATCAGCTGCTTGAGATGTTTCCTTTCCGGCTTTCCCGGCCGCGGCATCGTCGTAATAATCGTTTCTTTGTCCTTCATTCATTCCCTGCAACATGCGGAACTGCCTTAATACAAGGTCAGCAGAATAACATGAGATTCTTGCTGCCGGAAAATCGTAAGGGACTTTCTGAATCTCAATATTTGTGATGCTGCCGTCATCAAGCCTTACAACCATATCCATAATTACAAAAGAATTAACAAATGCGTAACTGGTATCCGGAAACACCTCAATAACAGTTACATGCTGGCCGAGGATGCAGCTTACAAGCCCGGAAAGCCTTGCCCTTGATTCAACCGGGTTAAATATCATTTTAAAAAATGGGTCATATAAGAGAGGCAGGGTTTTCTTTCCGGCAAAGAAGCCGGTAAAACGGTCAAACCACTCTTTGTCAGACATGAGATATCCATACAGATGTTTGGTTGATGAATTATCTGCAAGAGAATGCAGTGCGGCTTCGTAATTGCGAAGAGCATCAGGATTATCTGACATATCAAAATTACCCACTGCATCAGATATAACGACATTATTATCACCGTTATAAAAAGAAAAGCTATTTTGTTTATTTTTCAATAAAAATCCTTAACATCGATGTTTTTCCTTTCACGTCAAAAATGTAAAGTGACTTGATAATAATAGTATAAATTACAAAAATATATAAATATGCATATCTATAAATATACTTATAACATATATATAATGATTTTACAAGTAAAAATGTGTAAAAATATTTTGATTTTACAGATAGTCTGTTATAATTAAATAACAAATAGGTAATTGCGAAACCGGATAAAAGTACCGGGACTTACAGCGGTGGCATGAAATTAAATAGCAAAATATGTGAGGAAATAGGTATGGCTGCAAAATTAAATAAAATTACAATATATATCACATCAACAGAAGTATTTTTTAATAGGGATGCTGATGGCAATAGAGTGTTTGATGAAAAATTATATAAAAAAGCATATAATATTGTTACTGAAGGGCGACGTAGTAAAGCTGACAAATTGAGATTTAATGAGGATAAATGCCGTTGTATTGCCGCTGGATTGTTATTAAATTATGCTTTAAGACAAGAAAAAGTGGATAATCATAGTGAAATTGTAATGGTGGACATAATTAAGGCATGTGATGGATATGATAAATCATATGATTATAAAATTAAATATCAGAAAAAAGGTAAACCGTATTTTAAAGATTACAAAGAATTGAATTTTAATATTACACATTCAGGAAAATATGTTGCATGTGCTATTTCTGATAAACCGATAGGAATTGATATGGAAGGAAACAGAAAAGATGTATGCAGCGTTGCAAGACGTTTTTTTAATAAAGATGAATCTGAATGGGTGTGCATGGCTGAGTCGGAATCGGAACAGAAAGAAAGATTTTTGAAAATATGGACATTTAAAGAAGCATATTCAAAGATGACAGGTGATGGAATCGCATTATGTTTAAAACAGCCATATTTTCAAGGCTTAAAAAATCTGAATGTGATAGAAAAATCATTTGAGGAGTATAGAATATGTGTTGTCAAAAAATAAATTTATTATACTTATGTATGGTTATCAAATCATATTTTTAATTAGAAAAATCCCGGCAAAGTAGTATTATGAGGTGTCACCTCAGATCTTTACCGGGATTTATTTATTTTTATTTATTTTCCTGATAATCAAGAGCTGCTTTGATAAATCCTCTGAAAAGCGGATGTGGTCTGTTAGGACGAGACTTTAATTCAGGATGTGCCTGAGTTGCAAGGAACCATGGATGTGAAGGAATTTCAACCATCTCAACGATTCTTCCGTCAGGAGAAATACCTGAAAGCTTCATGCCGTTTTCTGTAAGAACTTTTCTGTAATCATTATTAACTTCATAACGATGACGATGACGCTCATGAATCTGCTCTTCACCATAAAGCTCGTAAGCCTTGCTTGTTTTATCAAGAACACAAGGATAAGAGCCAAGTCTTAATGTGCCACCGATATCATCAATGCCTTCCTGATCAGGCATAAGATGAATTACAGGGTGTGTAGTATCCGGCTTTAATTCAACGCTGTGTGCATCTGTATAACCGATTACATCTCTTGCAAATTCAACGATAGATAACTGCATTCCGAGGCAGAGACCAAGGAATGGTACATTGTGTTCTCTTGCATAGCGGATTGCCTGAATCTTGCCTTCAATACCTCTGTCGCCGAAACCACCAGGAACAAGGATTCCTGATACATCGCCAAGAATTTCAGCTGCATTTTCAGCTGTAACAGTTTCTGAATCAACCCATTTGATAGTTACATCAGCTGAATTGTATACACCGCCGTGCTTTAAGGCTTCGACTACACTGATGTAAGCATCGTGAAGCTGTATATATTTACCAACAAGGGCAACAGTAACTTTCTTTGTAGGATTTTTCCATGCTTTACACATTGCACGCCATTCGTCAAGATCCGGTTCTGGACAGTCAAGCTGGAGACATTCACATGCAACCTGTGCAAGGTGTTCATCTTCCATTGCAAGTGGTGCATCATAAAGAATTTCAACATCAAGATTCTGAAGTACGTGTGATTTAGGTACGTTACAGAATAAAGCAATCTTATCCTTAATTCCAGGTTCAAGAGGATGCTCAGTACGGCATACAAGAATATCCGGCTGGATACCCATTCCCTGAAGTTCTTTTACACTTGCCTGTGTCGGCTTTGTCTTCATCTCACCTGAAGCCTTGAGGTAAGGTATGAGAGTAACGTGACAAAGGATAGCATTCTCACGTCCTACTTCGTGCTGGAACTGACGGATTGCTTCAAGGAAAGGCTGGCTTTCGATATCACCTACAGTACCACCGACTTCGATGATGGCAATCTTAGTTTTATCATCTGAGTAGTCGCGGTAAAATCTGCTTTTGATTTCGTTAGTGATATGAGGAATAACCTGAACAGTGCCTCCACCAAAATCACCGCGGCGTTCTTTCTGAAGAACTGACCAGTAAACCTTACCTGTAGTTACGTTAGAATTTTTATTAAGACTTTCGTCAATGAATCTTTCATAATGTCCGAGGTCAAGGTCAGTCTCGGCTCCATCATCGGTAACAAATACTTCACCATGCTGAATAGGATTCATGGTGCCTGGGTCGATATTGATATATGGATCAAACTTCTGCATAGTTACTGAAAAACCGCGGGCTTTCAATAAACGTCCTAATGACGCAGCAGTTATTCCTTTTCCAAGTCCTGAAACGACACCACCGGTGACGAATACATATTTTACGGGCATTATTTCCTCCATTCTGCCGGGTTGCGGCTGTAAAAAATTGTTATTAAAAATACATTAAAAATAAATATCCGGCAGCACAAAATAAAACACTACCGGGACAAATCATTTAATATTTAAAACCATTATACAACGAGTCGTTATTAATTTCCACATATTTTTTCAAAATAAATAGATAAATATATTACAGAGGGGCATGATAAAATTATAAAGTTAGTATAAAATAAGTAAAATTAGTTGTTTTTGATTGATTTATAAAATATTAATCTATATAATTAAGAAGACAATCATATTATTTTTTGATAATAAACTCAGCAATATACATAAGTGCTGTTTTATTATAAAATTAGAAATGGAGAATATATGGGAAACTGGGAAAATGATAACAGAAATTCCGGCGATAATGCAAATGGCAGACCACTTAATAACGGCAATGGCAGTAATCCGTCACCGGATAATAATAATAACCGTAACGGACAGGGGTATGGCGGATATAATCCACAGGGTAACGCCGGCGGTAATGGTTATAACGGCGGATATGGCAATAATGGCGGTAATGGCTATAACAGCGGTAACAGAGGTTACAACGGAATGCCTAACGGACCGCAGGGAGGACCTAATGGGTATGGACCGGGTAATTATAACAACTATAATAATTACAATAATGGACCGGGCAATAACCGCAATAATAATGGCAACAGAGGCGGCGGAAGAAATAATAATAACGAGAAGAAGCCAAAGAACTGGAATACAATAATACTGCTTACGATAGCATGTGTTGTTACATTTATCGGTATCACATTTCTTAATGGAATGTTAAAGAATGCAACATATAAAGAGATTTCATATTCTGAATTTCTTAATATGATTGATGAGAACAAGATTTCAAAAGTTAAGTTTGAACAGGATAGAATTATAATAACTCCTTCAGATGATACGATTGAAGATACCGCAATGGGAAAGATTAAGTACACATATTACACAGCATATATTAATGATGATGAACTTGTGCAGACATTGAAGGAACATTCAGATATTACAATAGCAGGTTATATTCCTGACTCAAGTTCATCTGTTATAGATTTCCTTCTTGCATATGTACTTCCATGGCTCCTTATAATATTCCTTTTCTCATTCATATATAGAAAGATTGCAAAAGGAAGCGGTATGATGGGCGGCATGGGCGTCGGCAAAAATACTGCCAAAGTATATGTACAGAAGAAGACAGGTGTTACATTTAAAGATGTTGCCGGTCAGGATGAGGCAAAAGAATCACTTACAGAGATTGTTGATTTCCTTCACAATCCTGATAAATATGCAAGAATAGGTGCTAAGCTTCCAAAGGGTGCACTTCTTGTAGGACCTCCGGGTACAGGTAAGACACTCCTTGCAAAAGCAGTAGCCGGTGAAGCCAATGTGCCGTTTTTTTCTCTTGCAGGTTCAGATTTCGTAGAGATGTTTGTCGGTGTAGGTGCGTCAAGAGTAAGAGATTTGTTTAAAGAAGCACAGAAGCTTGCACCATGTATTATTTTCATTGATGAGATTGATGCAATCGGTAAGAGCCGTGATTCGAGATATGGCGGTGGTAATGATGAACGTGAACAGACATTGAACCAGCTCCTTGCGGAGATGGATGGTTTTGATTCATCTAAGGGACTTTTTATTCTTGCTGCGACTAACAGACCGGAAGTGCTTGATAAGGCACTTTTAAGACCAGGTCGTCTTGACAGAAGAATTATTGTAGATAAACCGGATTTAAAGGGAAGAATAGATACACTTAAGGTTCATTCAAAAGATGTTCTTATGGACGATACTGTTGATTTGGAAGCAATTGGACTTGCGACAAGTGGTGCTGTTGGTTCAGACCTTGCAAATATGATTAATGAGGCTGCTATTGCAGCCGTCAAGGATGGCAGAAATGTAGTTTCACAGAAAGACCTTTTTGAGGCTGTCGAAGTTGTAATTGCAGGTAAAGAGAAGAAAGACAGGATTCTTAGCCGTGAGGAAAAGAGAACTGTCGCATACCATGAAGTGGGTCATGCACTTATTACAGCATTAAAGAAAGATGCTGAACCGGTCCAGAAGATTACTATTGTTCCAAGAACAATGGGGTCACTTGGTTATGTAATGCAGGTGCCTGAGGAAGAGAAGTATCTTATGACAAAAGATGAGCTTATGGCAAGACTTGTTACACTTCTTGGCGGACGTGCTGCAGAAGAGATTGTATTTGATACTGTTACAACCGGTGCATCAAATGATATTGAAAAGGCTACACAGATGGCAAGAGCCATGATTACACAGTATGGCATGTCAGAAAAATTTGGTCTTATGAGTCTTGAGACAGTTGAAAACAAGTATCTTGACGGTAATGCAAGACTTAACTGTTCAGATGAGACAGCAGCCATAATTGATGAAGAAGTAAAAGATTTATTGAAGAGATGTTTTGAAGAAGCTAAACAGCTTCTTTCAGAAAACAGGGATGTCCTTGATGAAATTGCCAAGTTCCTTTATGAGAAAGAGACAATTACAGGTAAGGAATTTATGAAGATTTATAGAGAAGTAAAAGGAATTCCGGAACCAGTGGACACAAGTGCAATGTCTAAGTCAGAAAAAGTTGCAGAGAGCGTAACATTTGCAGAAGACGGAAGTTATTCGTCAACTGTAAGCGGTCCTGTAGATGATTTCTGGGATAATGTTGGAAAAAATAAATCGAACAGCTACGAGAATAATTCTGGAAAACAGGAAGATTCTCAAAATACAGAAAACACAAAAAACAATACAAATAATTAAAATATGTTTCAGAAAAAGGGGTAATAATGGAATTTACACATTTACATGTCCATACGGAGTATTCGCTTCTTGATGGTTCAAGCAAGATAAAAGAGATTACATCAAGAGCAAAAGAGCTTGGAATGAAGAGTCTTGCAATAACTGACCACGGAGTAATGTACGGTGTGATAGATTTCTACAAAGCAGCAAAAGAAGTTGGCATAAAGCCGATTCTTGGATGTGAGGTATATGTTGCCCCGGGTTCAAGATTTGATAAGCAGCCGGGAGAATCAGAGAGCAGATATTATCATCTGGTTCTCCTTGCTGAAAATAATACCGGATACAAAAATCTTATGAAAATTGTTTCAAGAGGATTTACCGAAGGATTTTATTATAAGCCGCGTGTTGATTATGAAGTGCTGGAGCAGTTTCATGAGGGTATTATCGCATTAAGTGCGTGTCTTGCAGGTGAAGTACAAAGATATCTTTCAAGAGGCATGTACGAGGCAGGTTGTGAGGCAGCAAAGCGGTATGAAGGTATTTTTGGTAAAGGTAATTTCTTTCTTGAACTGCAGGATCATGGAATCCCTGAACAAAAGTATGTCAATCCCCAGTTAATCCGCATGTCGCAGGAATTGGGGATTGATTTAGTATGTACCAATGATGTGCATTATACATATGCACAGGATGCTGATGCACATGATATTCTTCTTTGTATACAGACAGGTAAAAAAGTTACAGATGAAAATAGAATGAGATATGACGGTGGACAGTATTATCTTAAATCGCCGGAAGAAATGGCAGAACTGTTTCCGTATGCACCACAGGCTCTTGAAAATACATGCAAAATAGCTGAAAGATGTAATGTTGAGATTGAATTTGGCGTAACAAAAGTACCGCACTTTGAGGTACCGCAGGGGTTTGATTCATGGACATATCTCAATCATCTTTGTAATGAGGGCATGAAACGAAGATATCCGGATGCAGATGAAGAAAAAAAGAAGCGTCTTGAGTACGAATTGTCGGTTATTCACAAGATGGGTTATGTAGATTATTTCCTTATAGTATGGGACTATATTAATTATGCAAAGACACATGGGATAGCTGTAGGACCGGGAAGAGGTTCAGCAGCGGGAAGCATTGTATCATATTGCCTTGGAATAACAGACATTGACCCGATAAAGTATAGTCTTATTTTTGAACGTTTTCTTAATCCGGAGCGAGTATCAATGCCCGATATTGACGTGGATTTCTGCTTCGAAAGAAGACAGGAAGTCATTGATTACGTTGTGGAAAAATACGGCAAAGATCAGGTTGCACAGATCGTGACCTTTGGTACGATGGCGGCAAGAGGTGTTATCAAAGACGTTGGAAGAGTTATGGATGTTCCTTATGTGCAGTGTGATACGATTGCGAAAATGATTCCGCAGGAACTAAATATTACGATTGATAAAGCAATGAAGGCAAATCCGGAATTAAAGAAAATTTATGAGACGGATGAGACGGTTCGCAAACTCATTGACATGAGCCGGAGGCTGGAGGGACTGCCGAGGCATACCTCCATGCATGCAGCCGGGGTCGTGATCTGTCAGAAAGCGGTCGATGAGTTTGTGCCGCTCTCCAGAGGCCGCGACGGTGCGATCACGACGCAGTTTACGATGACGACACTGGAAGAACTGGGACTTCTGAAAATGGATTTCCTGGGGCTTCGTACGCTGACAGTGATTCAGAATGCCGTGCAGATGGCAGAGAAGAGCAGCGGAGCGAAGATAG
>OGGV01000433.1_pt1 | contig 29698 bp, 23 predicted proteins | sample 1571301 | NCBI WGS metagenome assembly OGGV01 (sample SAMEA2582072, study PRJEB24529) | metagenome | biome: Human gut stool | place: China | collected 2011
ATGCAACCTAGACAGGGACAAAAATATGGTACTGGTTTTTAGTGCCATATTTTTCACGGCTGGTCCCTACCTTAGACTAATTGCAAGAAATGCAAGCATTTCTTGCAAGGCAAAGCCGAGGAAGATGCCCTCCTCGGCTGTAATACTGCTTTATTATTGTTGTGAATCTCCACTTCCACTGCTCTGTGATGAATCACCTGAACTAGATGAAGAACCACTTGAAGAAGTAGACGAAGACTGTCCACTTGAGCTTGATGAAGATTGTCCTGAACTGCTTCCACTTGATGAAGAACTACTATCAGACGATGAAGAACTTCCTCCTGTAGAAGATGAACTACTTGAGCTACTTCCTGAACTACTATAGCTGTTGCCACTTGAAGAATAAGATGACTTTTTCTTCTTCTTAGTATATGTAGAGCTGTTTGAGTTACTAGAACTACCGTAAGAAGAATATCCTCTGTGGTTACCTGAACAGTATGTAGAAACAGCTGTACCCTTTTCAAAGTAATCTGTTATAGCTGGGCAATAACTACTTGCCAACTTACCGGATATTTTACAAACTGTAGCCTTTACAACATCGTTAGGCATATCGAAGTCCTTGACTTCCATACCTTCATTTACCTGTTCCATAACCTTATTCCATACCTTTAAGTGTGTAGTTTGGTTAAAGCCGTTCATATTAGGAACTTTCTTGTCATATCTATCATAACCATACCAAATACTTGCTACATAGTAAGGAGTATAACCAACAAATGTTAAGTCCTTAGAATCAGTTGTTGTACCGGTCTTACCTGCAAGAGGCATATTAGACTGCTTAAAGTTAGCTGCTGTACCAGTACCTTCCTTAACAACACTTGTCATAAGCTGTGTAACAATATATCCAGTTGATGGCTTAACAACCTGTCTTGTTTCCTTAGTATTTTCAAGGAGAACATTGCCATCGTGGTCAAGAACCTTGTCGTAGAACATAGGTCTGATGTACTGACCCTGATTTGCTAACGTACCATAAGCTGCTGCCAATTCAACCTGTGTAACACCCTTTGTAAGACCACCAAGAGCTGTAGCTGCATGGTTATCGTTTTCAAGAGTAGTAAAACCAAAGTTTAATAAGTAATCGTAGCAAAGGTCAATACCTGTTTCAACCATTACCTTTACTGCTACAACGTTCATGGAATCTCTGATACCTGTTCTAGGAGTTACAGCACCTCTGTAGCTGTTACCCCACCAGTTCTTAGGAGTGTATCCGTCAGCTGTTGTGTAAGGTTCATCGACGATAGTAGATGCAGCTGTTATTTTGCCCAAGTCAATAGCCGGAGCATAAGCAGCCAATACCTTAAATACAGAACCTGGCTGTCTAGCTGAATCTGTAGCTCTGTTGAAACCTCTGTTTACTGTCTTTTCACCTCTACCACCGGCAATAGCCTTTATTTCACCGGTATGGTAATCAATAATAGCCATTGAACACTGTGGCTGAACGCTAATATCTGCTCTGTCTGCAAGTATCTTCTGAGTAGAAGAAAGACCTGCTTCTATTTCTGCTCTCTTGTCTGCTACCCAAGCTTCAGCACCGGCCTTAGAACGAGCAAACTGCTTGTATTCCTTGTTTGTTGTTTCACCTGTTGCTGTATCTTCAGTAGAAACAATGTAATTAATGTCTAAGCTGTAGTTAGGCTTAGGGAAATTAGAATCATCAAGCATTACATTGTCTACAATGCCCTGTATTCTTGAATCGTAGTTAGAATAAATCTGCAAACCACCGTTATAAATAACATTGTTTGCCTGCTTAGCACTCATATTGTACTTAGTCTGTAAATCCTCAGAAATCTGGTCAATAAGTGCATCTTCATAATAAGAATGTATTGTAACACCGTCATTCTTAGTGTCATTAGTTGCAAGAAGTTTAGACTTTAATACTCTTGAGTAAATATCCTCATTAATAGCACCGTCATATTCTTCCTGAGTAATAAGACCCTGCTTTAGCATATAGTTAAGGATAACTGTCTGTCTTGACTTGTTGTTCTCTGGCTCAGTTCTTGGTGAATACATAGATGGATTATTTGTAATACCGGCAAGACAAGCACATTCTGCTAAGTCTAACTCTGACGCATCTTTACCAAAATAACCCTGAGCAGCTGTCTGTACACCACTGTATCCATGACCAAAACTAATAGTATTAAGGTACAATTCCATAATATACTTTTTAGCCTCTTGTTTAGAGCCAAGCTGTGCCTTTAATTCCTTTTCGTACTTAAGGGCTAAATACTGTTCCTTAAGTTTTGTCTTAGGAGTATTTCTAGTAACATTAGTAATGTTATTTTTAATCAACTGCTGTGTAAGGGTAGAACCACCCTGTACCTGTCCTCCTGTAAGAGTTGAATAAGCAGCTCTTAAAAGACCTCTAACGTCAACACCATCGTGTTCGTAAAATCTTTCATCTTCAATGGCCATAATGGCATTCTGCATATTTTCCGGAATTTTATCAATAGTTATGTACTCTCTGTTTTCCTCGCCATGAAGTTTAGAAAGTTCTTTATTTTCGTTGTTATAAACTACTGTAGTATATGTTCTAGGCTGAATACCGGAAAGTCCTAAGTCCGGTATACTTCTGATAAGAGCAACATAACCACCTATTAAACCACCGGCTGCTGCAAAACCTACCATTATAGCAATCATAAGTACTATAGACATAAACACAGTAAATGGTTTAGAATGTTGATTTTTATTTTTCTTCTTCTTTAAATTTCTTTCTTTTTTGTTGGTCTTATATGAACCACTTTTGGCTCTGGAGATTGAACTACTTCTTCTGTGTTCACCCTCTGAACCACTCCTTCTACTTCCGTCAGGCTGATTCATTTTATCCCCTCCTTTGTCATATAATTATAACAGAATTGTGCCTATTTATAAAGGAAAATTTTACTGAAGGCTTTTTCAATAACGCAAAAGGAGGCTGTAACATTGAAGAATAGTGGATTTTTTAAAACAGCCAGAAATATTACATTTTTGTTACTTATTATTTTTTTTGTAATATCTGTAGCCTACATACATTTCGTTATGCCTATTTCAGTAAAAATTTGTCAAAAATATGCCATTACTTCTATAAATAATATTATACAAAATTCATTGTATTCATCATCTAAAAATATAAAAAGCGATGACTTTATTCTTCGTTCTGATAACAACGGCCGTTTAGAATATTTAAGTGTAAATTCTATGATTGTAAATAATATATGTGCCGAAACAGCCTCAACTGTCTCCCAAAATCTCAATAACCTTACTACCTCTAAAATACGTCTGCCCCTAGGTGTGTTTACCGGTCTTCCTATTCTCTCACACTTTGGACCAAGCACCACAATACGCTTGCAACCCATAGGAGATGCCACTGCCGATTATGAAACATCTATGACACAGGCAGGAGTAAACCAAGTCAATTTTCAGGTTTGGATAAATGTGCATACAACCGTTTCTATAGTAAATCCCCTTTGGTCAAAGGATTTGGAGATAACCAGAAAGCTAACACTTGTAAACACAGTATTTAACGGCGAAATTCCTAAAACTTATATTAAAGTACAGTAAATAGCTTGACTATGGGTCTTTAATTTAATATAATGTAATTTACTAAGGTTATTTAAAATTTCTTTTTACAGCCTTTTTGATTATTGCTTGTGCAATCTTTATTTAATTGGATTTTTAGAAGTAATAAAACGTAAAAAGATATACTAACGAAATGGAGATGTGACAATGTTAAACTTTATTAATCTTTTAACTGCAAGTGTAACTATGCCGGGTGGCACAAACGAAGTTGCTACACAGGCAGCTAATGCTGTTTCAGAAGTTGCTACTGAAGCTACTTCTGCTGCATCAATTTTTGGTATGCAGATGGGCAAAGGTGGAAGCACAGCTATTTTAATTCTTTATATTGCTGCTCTTGCCCTTGTTTTCTATTTCTTTGCTGTTAGACCACAGAAAAAGAGAGCTGCTCAGTTAAAGGAAATTCAGCAGGGTATTAAGGTTGGCGACGAAGTAATGACTTCTTCAGGTTTCTACGGTAAGGTTGTTGAACTTGAAGGCGAAGATATTGCTGTTGTTGAATTTGGTACAAATCGTGGTGTTAGAATACCAGTAAATAAGAGCGAAATTATTGGAAATAAGAACGCTACAGCTAAGACTGAAAAATAATTTTTAATGCACCCTATGGTTTTGCCATAGGGTATATTTACACCAAAAAGAAATTACATTGTCACTTTTCTTACAGATAAATTTACTATTGATACAGGCACTTAACTGTGCCTACGGAGGTTAATAAATGCTTGATGTTGCACTTTTAGGTACAGGTGGAATGATGCCTTTACCTGGCAGATATTTAACAAGCCTTATGCTTCGCCTTGAAGGCAGAATGATGCTCATTGACTGTGGCGAATGTACACAGGTTACAATGAAGTTATTAGGCTGGGGCTTTAAAAACATTGATGTTATATGTTTTACTCACTACCACGCAGACCATATTTCCGGTTTACCTGGACTTCTTTTAACTATTGGAAATTCTGCTCGTACAGAACCCCTTACCCTTGTTGGCCCAAAAGGTCTTAAAAAGGTTTACGCCGGTCTTAGTTGTATCTGTCCGGAACTTCCTTTTGAAGTAAAACTTATAGAGCTTGAACCACAGGATACAATAGATATAGGTGTATTCCACATAAACTGCCTTAAAGTAAATCACAAAATTACTTGCTATGCCTACAATGTTCAGGTTAAGAGAGTAGGTAGATTTGATGTACAAAAAGCCAATGCTCTCAATATTCCTAAAAAACTTTGGAGTATTCTCCAGAAACAGCAAAGTGTAGAATTTGAAGGCAAAACATATACTTCTGATATGGTTCTTGGCTCTCCACGAAAGGGTATAAAAGTTTCATATTGTACAGACACTAGACCTACAAAGGAACTTCCGGCTTTTGTTGAAAACTCTGACCTTTTCATTTGTGAAGGTATGTATGGCGAAAAGGATAAAATTCAAAAAGCTAAGGAATACAAGCATATGATGTTTACTGAAGCTGCCGAAATTGCTAAAAAAGCTAACGTAAACGAAATGTGGCTTACTCACTTTAGCCCTGCTATGCCTTTCCCTGAAGAATTTTTACCATCAGCTAAGGAAATATTTGAAAATACCCATATTGGAAAAGACAGAAAGAATGTTACTCTCCTTTTTGAGGAGGACTAAACAGCATATTAATGCTTGAGGTATTATGGAAAATATTAGCGATTACGCTCTTGTTCAGGAAAGTCTGAAAGGCAATGAAGACAGTTTTTCGGAGCTTGTCAGACGATATAAAAACTTAGTTTTTGCCACAGTCTATAAGATATTGGGCGATTACGAAGAAAGTCTGGACTTATCACAAGAAATATTTGTAAAAATATATAATAATTTGTGGAGGTATTCTCCCAAACATAAGTTTTCAACTTGGGTCATAACCATTGCTACAAACCGTACAATAGACTTTTGCCGGAAGCGAAAAGTAGATACAGTGCCTATTGAAAACAGCGAGTATTACCTATCCCAAACACCATCGGCAGAAAGCACTTACCTTGATAAAGAGCGTAGTTCTGCCATAAATAAAGCCCTTTTATCACTGCCTGATAAATACTTGACGCCTATAATTATGTATCATAACGAAGGTATGAAGTATACAGAAATAAGTGAGGCTTTAGGCTTACCTCTTTCTATGGTGAAGAATAGAATTTACAGAGGTCGTAAGTTGTTAAAAGAAATATTGGAAAAGGAGGGAAAACAAAATGGATTGTTCTGATTTAAACAGATTTTTAAATAATGAAATGACAGATGAAGAACAGAAAATTTTCAAGGAACACACTAAACAGTGTAAAGTATGCAAAATTCAAACAGAGTTTTACAATTCCCTTGAAATAAATAATATTCCCCCACTTCCGGAAAATTTTGAAGTTTCAGTTATGGTCAAAATACACAACAAGCCAAAGTTCTATGGTTTTGTAATTTTTGCACTTTCTTCTGCACTTGTCGGCATAATTGCCACAGTTACAACTAACTACCTTGAACTTGTTCATATATTAAAAACTGAACATTATCCACATATGCTGTTACGGCTTGTGGATAAATTAAACTTTGTAGTAAATCAATTTATTTACTTATGGGAGCACTTATCCTACAGCATAACAACAACTGTGCCTGACTTTTTATTTTTTGGTGCATTTGTAGTGTTCCTGATATTTATGCTTTACAATTTGTCATTAAAGGAGAGATTATAATTGGAAAAGGAAATTAAAATACTGGCTATTGAAAGCTCTTGTGACGAAACTTCTGCTGCCGTTGTAGTAAATGGTAGAAAGGTTTTATCCAATGTTATAGCCTCTCAAATTGCTACACACACATTATATGGAGGTGTTGTTCCGGAAATAGCATCTCGTCAGCATATTGAGGCAATAGACTATGTTATTGAACAGGCTCTTGTAGAAGCTGATACTAAAAAAGAAGACGTTGACGCTATTGCTGTTACATACGGTCCCGGACTTGTTGGTGCTTTACTTGTAGGTCTTTCAGAAGCAAAGGCTTTAGCATTTGCCCTTAATAAGCCCCTTGTTCCGGTACATCATATTGAAGGCCATATTGCAGCCAACTATATTGAAAATATTGATTGGAAACCACCTTTTATGTGCCTTATAGTAAGTGGTGGACATACTCACTTAGTACATATTAAGGATTATGATGACTTTGATATTTTAGGCAAAACTCGTGATGATGCAGCCGGCGAAGCCTTTGACAAGGTTGCCAGAGTATTAGGCATACCTTATCCGGGAGGTCCTGGCATTGATAAACTCTCTTGTGAGGGTGACCCAAATGCAATTAAGTTCCCAAGAGCAAAACTTGAGGACAACGCCTATGACTTTAGTTTCAGTGGCTTAAAATCTGCTGTTCTTAACTACTTAAACAAAGAAAAAATGATGAATCACGACATAAACCGAGCTGATGTTGCAGCAAGTTTCCAGCAGTCTGTTGTGGATATTCTTGTAGAACGTGCTATGAGAGGTTGCAAGGAATTAGGTCTTAATAAACTTGCCCTTGCCGGTGGTGTATCAGCTAATAAGCACTTAAGAACAGCTATGGAACAGGCTTGTAAAGAAAACAACATTGAATTTAATGTACCTAAGCCAATATTGTGTACAGATAATGCTGCTATGATTGGTAGTGCCGGTTACTATGAATTTATGAAAGGCAATACAGCTACAATGGATATAAATGCTTACCCTAGTTTAAAATTAGGCGAGTCAGCTTTCCACAAAAACTAAAAAATAGCATATAATCAAAAGGGACTTATGCACAATTCTTGAGAACTTTATTCTCCATTGTGTATAAGTCCATTTTTAATATAAAATCAAAAATTTTTAATTTATCCACATTTACAATTCCACTTATTCTAAAATGTGTATAACTTGCTATTTTAAAAATTAGGATTGGTACAAAAAAAGACCTATGGCAAACCATAGGTCTTGATTTATGAAAATTACTTTCTGCCGTACTTCTTGTTGAACTTTTCAACACGACCGCCAGCATCGTTAAGGTTCTTCTGATTACCTGTATAGAATGGGTGGCACTTAGAACAAACTTCAACTCTGATTTCTTCCTGAGTAGAACCGATTGTAAATTCGTTACCACAGTTACACTTAACCTTAGCCTGATAATACTTTGGCTGAATTGCTTCCTGCATGTCTTACACCTCCATAAAAATTGGGATACATTTTGGCATCCCCTCGACATTATAACGAAGTAATTATATCACACCGCTTGACTCAATGCAAGCATTTTTTATTTATTGTTACTAAGTTTGAGAATAGCTTTCACAAAATCCTCATTATTGTCAGTTTTAACTAATAAGTCCATTACCTGTTCAGTAACTTCCTGATTAGTCATAGAACCACTAAATGACTTTCTGAGGAAGTATACAGCATCTAACTCGTCCTTTGAAAGGAGTAATTCTTCACGTCTTGTACCGGACTTAGCCATATTAACAGCAGGGAAAATGCGTTTTTCAGACATCTTTCTGTCTAACACAAGTTCCATATTGCCTGTACCCTTAAATTCTTCAAAGATAACATCGTCCATCTTAGAACCTGTTTCCACAAGGGCAGTTGCAAGTACAGTAAGGCTACCACCTTCTTCAATATTACGAGCAGCACCAAAAAATCTCTTTGGCATATAAAGTGCTGCTGGGTCAAGACCACCTGAAAGTGTACGACCACTAGATGGTACAGTAAGGTTGTACGCTCTTGAAAGACGAGTAATGCTGTCTAAAAGTACAACAACGTCTTTCTTCTGTTCAACCAATCTCTTAGCTCTTTCAAGAACCATTTCTGCCACTCTCTTGTGGTGTTCTGGCTGTTCATCAAATGTAGAATATATAACATCAACATTACCCTGAATACTTCTCTGCATATCAGTTACTTCTTCTGGTCTTTCGTCAATAAGAAGTACGATTACAAATACATCAGGATGATTATGAGTAATAGCATTTGCTACCTTTTTGAGAAGTACAGTTTTACCAGCCTTAGGTGGAGCAACTATCATACCTCTCTGACCCTTACCAATAGGAGCCATAATATCTATAATTCTTGTAGAAAGTTCATTTTTACTTGTCTCAAGCTTAAGTCTTTCTGTAGGAAAAATAGGTGTTAAGTCTTCAAAATTAGGACGCTTTGCAACACTCTGAGTAGGCTCACCATTTACGTGAGTAAGGAAAAGCATAGCAGGGAATTTTTCATTCTCCTTTGGCTTTCTGAGTCTACCTACAAGTTTGTCACCTGTTCTAAGGTTAAAACGTCTTATCTGAGATGGAGATACATAAATATCCTTTGTACCGGGAAGGTAATTTTCTACTCTCATAAAGCCATAACCTTCTGTAAGTACTTCAAGAATACCTTCTCCAACAATACCACTATCTAATTCCTTTAAATAATCGCTGTTTCTGTTGTTGTTTTCTTCCTTAGGCAATGAAGTAGGTGCTACTTTTTCAAGCACGTCAATAAGTTCTGCCTTTTTATATCTTGTAATACTTCCAATGCCCTTTTCTCTTGCAAGTTCTCTAAGTTCCACAAGAGTCATTTCTTTATAATCCATATTTCCTCCAAAATTAAGGAATAATCAATTCCTGACCAGGATGATAGGTACTGGATTCATTCATATTATTTGCTTTAAGAATTTTGCTCCAGTTTTCCTTTGTATATTCCCCGTAAACACTCTTACAAATTTTTTCGCCTGTATCTCCACTCTTAACTGTATATGTAGTACCAGAAGCAGTTGCCCCTGTTAAGTTTGATGATGTACCATCACTATTTACTATCTGAACAGCCTGAGTATTATTATTTCCAGAGTTTACAACAGCTGTTGTAGCACTTTCTGTTACTTTTTCTGTAGTAGCTACTGTAACTTCCTGTGTAGTAATCTCACTAGTTATATCCTCAACAAGAGCTGTTGTTTCCTCAGTATTATTACCAGCTATTTTATTGAGCTGTTCTCTTGTAGAATCAAGCTGTGACTTATAGCTATAGCACATAGCTGCAAGAGCAGTTACAGCAACTACAAGAATAACAATCAATGCACCAATGAAGAATTTCTTTAAACCTGAACCTTTTCTGTACTCATCGTCAAAGTCATCATAATCGTCTTCGTCTTCATCTTCATCTTCGTCGTCAAAATCCTCATCATCGTCATAATCTTCATCTTTATCCTTATCATTATGACCAGACTCGTCTTCAACTTCATCATCATCTTCTTCGATTTCTTCGTCATCATCTTCGAAATCGTCTTCTTCATCTTCGTCTTTTTTCTTTTTCTTCTTGAAAAGACCAAAAAGACCCTTCTTTGGCTTATCTTCTGTATCCTCAAAATCGTCTTCGTACTCGTCATCTTCTTCCAAGTCTTCATCTTCGATTTCTTCGTCTACAGATTCCTCTGCATTTTTCTTGCCCTTTTTCTTTTCCTCAATGAAACGTCTACGACGACTAGGTATAACGTCTTCTTCTACCTCTGCCTCTGTTTCAGTTGTAATAGCATTGAGAACTTCTTCTTCCTTAGTCATATCATTATCCTCCTGTGATACAGGCTGAGTTTCCTCTGCCTCATTATCTTCAGCACTTGTAAGGTTATCATCTGATATAACCTCACTAGCATCTATTAAAGGCTTATCTAATATTACTGTCTTTTCTGCTACGTAAGTATTTTTGTTATCGTCCTTTTCTTTGAACTTAGTTGGATAATCTTCCTCAGTGTGATTTTCATGTTCTTCAATTTCATCAGCAACATTGTTAATGCTTTCTTCTGGAACAGAAGTAACAGTTATAGTACTTTCACCTATAGGTTCTGTATCCTCACTTGCAACATCTTCAACATCTGAAGTTTCTTCCACTTCATCAGTAGCAACTTCCTGAACCGGTTCTTCTTCAACAGCTTCAATTTCTGTTTCAGGTTCTTCAATCTCTTGTACATCTTCTGTATTTGTATCAACTGATACTTCCGAATTGTCATCAGTTTCAACTTCTTCTACACTAGAAGTTTCCTCTGGCTTTTCTTCTTTATTCTTTAATTCTTCTTCAGCAATTTTATTTACGATGTTGCCAAGACCCATATCATCAACAGAAATATCATCAAGAGAATCCTTCTTCTTATGAACCTTTCTATTTTCCTTTTTAACAGGCTTAATTTCTTCCTTAGGTTCTTCTTTCTTTTCTTCTTCAGTTTCACCTAATATTTCCTTTAATACATCGTCTGGGTCAGCAAATTCCATAGTTGCTGGTTTTAAATGAACCTTTTCAAGTCGTTCTTCAATATCATTTAAATCCATAGAAGAAAGTTTAGCTGTATCAAAAATACTAGGCTTTACCGGAGGAACAGCTTCTTCCTCCTCAATAGGTGCAACTGGTTCGAGGTCTTCCGGTGCTGGCATATCGAACCCCTTATTTGTGCCGTCAATAAGGTTCACATCGTCCTCTTTATCGTCCTTATATTCTTCTATTTCATCTGGAAATTCATCTTCGTAATCATCAGGTTCTTCAGTTTTCATCTTCTCAGCTAACTTGCTAAGAGCCCCAGCAAAAAATCCACCTTTTTTCTCTTTTTTAGGCTTATTTTCGTCTTGAGGTTCTACATCAGATACCTTATCCATATAATCATCGTCTACAAAATACAGTGTAGCATCTTTTTGAGCTCCGTCAAAGTAGCTTTGACCGCCATCATCAACATATTCTTCTAATAATCTGCCTACTGCCATTCTTGTTTTATCTGCGTTAAATTCGTTTAACGCCTGTTCAAGACGTTTCTGGTGTAAGTCAGACAACAGCTGTTCGGCACTTTTGTTTTTCTGTTCAGCCATTGTTGTACCTCCTACAATTTATGTTATAAATTTGTGTATATATCAGAACAAATTAACTTCGTTAATTTGTGGCTTGCTACATCAAGCCATCGGATTTATCTTTCCGATTCACTGGTCAGAACAAATTAACTTCGTTAATTTGTGCCTTGATAAATCAAGGCATCGGATTTATCTTTCCGATTCACTATTCAGAACAAATTAACTTTGTTAATTTGTGCCTTGATAAATCAAGGCATCGGATCTATCTTTCCGATTCATTATTAAAAGCTATATATAAAATTTACACTCTATTCCTTTATAACCTCCATTTTACCACAAATCAATACGAAATTCAAATATATTTTAAAAAAACATTATTACATTATTTGTATAACTTTATAACTCAAAATCCACTTGTTCAGCCATTTCATCTAATTTCATTTTTAATCCAACAGGTATGAATTTTCTACTTTTTCTATAAATTTCACCAATAACGGAAATAAATTGTCTAGGATAATCAATTACTGCCTGTAAATCCTCTATTTGATTTTCTGTCAAATAGTTGTTTTTACTATATGCCCCCAAAATATCCTCCATATTTAAGTAATTAAGCCCCTTATTATGGGCATAAAAAGCATTTTTGCGTTTATACCTGTTTATAAAGAAAGCTAAATCCCAAAGAGGAGAACCAACTGTCATATAATCCCAATCAATAATAGAAATCCTGCCATAGTTAAATAAAATATTACCTTCTTTTAACCTATTGTGTATAAAAGATTTTTCCAAAGTACTTTTCTGTAATCTTTCAACAGCCTTTTCAGCCTTACTGTAATACTTGTCATATACCTTAAGTACAGTCATATCCCAATCCTTCAAAGTCTTTGTATTGGATATTGCTTTTCGGCATTTTGCCATTGTAGTAAGCCCTTTTTCCATTTCATCAAGGGGATGAGGTTTCAAAATAGATGCAGCCCTTACCATAGGCTGACTTTCTATTCGGCTCAAAGCATACTGCATACTGCCTATGGTTTCAATAGCTTTTACAACTTGGGCATTATTAAGGAAGTCCAGTTCGTTGGCTCCCTTAAAAGGCGAAAGGATATATACATCACTATCTCTCTCTACATATGGCAATCCACTTTTTGCCGGTAAATATCTGTCAAAAGCCCTAAAGCCTTTTGTCCATAATTGTTCCTTTAATCTGTAAATTTCAATTATTCTGTTGGTATTGACCCTTGCCTTGCAAATGCTGTAAGTACCCTTGTCAGTATGCACAATATAAAAATATTTGCAACGCACTATATTCTTAGGGCATATTCCAAAATCATAGACAGCAGAATATATTTCGGGATACATATTGTCACTTCCTTAAATAATATTTATCCCTTAATATTATGACAAATACAATAAAAAAAGAACCTATCAAAGGATAGGCTCTCTAAATCAGTCTAAATTTATATCTGTAGCATCGCCACTAAGCATTTTGTCAGCTTCTTCTACTGTAATTGGCACAACAGAGAATGGGTGCGTAATACTTGCAGTTTTTGTTTCTCCGTCCCACTTAATACCAACAAATTCTACACTTTCAATAGCTCTTAAAGGCAACATAAATCTGCCCTCAATAATCTGCTGAGGTACTTCTGTTTCTATTTTCTTATCGTTGTATGTAAAATAGTTTTCTCCTGCTGTAAACTTTAAAACATCACTACCCTTTTTGAGAGTAGCAGTCTTTGTTTCAGCATCATATTCAGCAGTATATCCCATTTTTTCAAACACGCCACGAACAGGCACAAGAGTTCTATTATCTACAATAACGCCCTTTTGTTCTACTGGAGTTTTATCCACAACAACATTTACCTCTGTTGCTGCAAAAGCATTTACACTAAGAGCCACAACAGCCATAAAAACAGCCAATAACTTTTTCATATTATACCTCCTAATTTATCTTTCCGATTCAATATTAATATAAGAAAAGAGCCTAAATAAATTAGGCTCTTTATTAAAGTTTCATCAAAATTCAATTTATTAGAATTCGATAGATGTATACTTGTTTGTAGTGTTGAACTTAGTAAGGTTTACACCTGCACTTGTAGAAACTACATTTTCGCTATCAAAGGAAGCGATTTTAATTTCTGGTTTTTCGTACTTTTTCATTATCAATCTACCTCCTTATATTATTTAGCTATTGTACCATTAACTGTATTGTAGCTAGTTACTGTACCGTCCATAGTAAGGTTGATTGAACCAATCTTCTTGTCAGTAGAAGCAGTTGCACCAGCTTCATCAGCAGTAGTAGTTGCATAAATGTCAACATCAATAGCATCAGTTGCACCAGTTGCAGAGTTAACTCTTACTGGGAATTCATAAGTTGTAGTACCATCAGCGTGTACACAAGCTGTAATTTCCTGCTTAGTAGAACCTACCTGAGCATATAAGCCCTGTACCCAGTTACCTGCTGGAAGTGCATCAGCATCAAGAACAACCTTGAAAGCACCCTGAGTAGCGTTAAGCTTTGCTGGGTCAGCCTTAAGAGCATGGTCTTCCATGTTACCATCAATATCACTGAAAGAAATAACTTCACTAGATGAACCAGTAAGTGCTGTATTTAATTCATCAGCAGTAACATCCTTTGTTACTGAACAAACGATATATGCTTCTGGATCGTCAGTAGTGCTAATAGTTAATGCATTAGCCCAAACGGCTCTTACACATCTAACGCCATCCTTAACATAGTTAGGATTAATTGTCCAAGAACCTGGATATGTCTTCTTACGACCAGCCTTGTAAATATTCTTTACAACAACATCTGTACCGTCATCTTCAGTAATGATTTCACCTAAACTTTCAAGATTAGCATACTGGTCATCTGAAAGGTCAGTATCAGCATAACCGATACTTAAAACATCTGTAAAGTTTACATCAAATGTAAGTGAATCAATACCACCTGTTGATGAAAATACATCTACAGGAATAGCGAGAACATCACCAGCTGTTAAAGTATCTGTAACTTCTTCGCCTGTTGCTAAATTAATAGGAGTGCGAACTGCAAAGCCATTATCTGCTGCTGAAACAACAGATGAGCAAGTTGCTACTGTAGCAGCTGCCAAGCACACACTTAAAACTCTCTTTAATTTCATACTTCTATATCTCCTCTACAAATAAACAATTATTACTCTTCTACTGGGAATGTAGAAATAAGACCGGCTACATACTTAGCAATTAAAGTTGCATCCTTTGCCTCTATACTACCATTACCATCTACATCAGCTGCCTTTATCTGAGTGTCTGTAAAAGTAGTTAAACCGGCTACATACTTAGAAACTAAAGTTACATCCTTCGCTTCAATTGCACCATTAGCATCTACATCACCGTAAACAACCTTTGTAGCTGTATCAACAGTTACAGTACCAGAAGCAGCTTCGATTGTACTTTTATCAGCTAAAGCTGAATCAGAATTAGCTACCTGAGCAACAGCAACTTTTACATCAGTAGAACCAGTAGCATTTGCATTAACTGTAAAGTCTACAGTTGCAAGTGTACTTGCTTCAGTTACATTAACAGGTGAAGCTGCAGCCCAACCTATAAGAACTTCATCATTGCCTGTTTCATTATCTTTTAAATCAGCTGTAAGCACGCCACTATTAAAGCTGTCACCAACAGTTGCATAAGTGTTGTCGCCTACTTCGTCAGTTCCCTTTACCACTGGTGTGAGCACAGATGAATCATAGCTAATAGCTATAGCATAGGCGTTCACATCTGTAGATGTTTCTCCAGCACTTGGAGCAACAGTAATAGGTACTGATACTACATTACCTGCTGTAGCATTTTCACTACCTGCTGTAAATGTAGCGGCATTAGCACAAACACAAGAGCCAATAACCATAGTAGAAGCTAATACAGAGCATAATAAACTTCTGAATTTCATAATTAACCTCCTTCTTTTATAATAGAAACATTTTCCTCACCTTTAGAAAAAATTTCCTTTATAAAAGTATACCCTTTTCTTATTAAAATTGCAAGGGTTTATACAATTTTTTTGTGAATATTTTGTGTATTCATTTATTCTTGCTATAAACCCTCGCCCAAATCAACTAATTTTGCTATAAAATCTTATTACTTAACAGTAACCTTGTATAATAATGAGTTATAATCTGGAGTTACAGTAATTGTACCCTTACCAGTTGCAACAAGTTCGAAAGCTGTTGTTGCAGTCTTTCTGCCACCAAGGTTAGCATCTGCTGGAGTAATATCAGTTACAGTACCACTTTCGTCAGTAAATGTAGCCTTAATTACACCCTTGTTTGCTGTATTGTTGTTACCAGCGATGAATACGCTTGCTGTTAAAGCATCAGCAACATCAATAGTAATTGAACTATCAGCTGCTACATTTACAGTCTTTGTAAATGCAGTACCATTAGCACTTTCTGCTGCGAAAGCTGTGTAACTACTGCTGTTTGTTGCAGTTGTAAGCTTACCACCATTTAACCAAGTTGGTACGCTATCGTTTTCAGCTGACCAGCTGTCACCACTTACAGCAAATGCCTTGTCAGCTGGTGCTGTTGTAGTAGTTTCTGTTGTATCATCAGCCTTTGTAGTTGTTGTAGCTGTTGTTGCTTCTGTTGAAGTTTCAGTTGTTGTAGTTGTAACAGTTGTTGCATCAGTTTTTTGGTCTGCTAATGCTACATCAGTACCGATTAAGTAGAAGTTGATACCACTCTTACCTGATACTAAATAATATGTACCTGCACTTGGAATTGCAATTGTGTACTTAGCAAATGTTGTACCAGATACTGTTACTGTACCTACTGTTGTACCTTCTGCATTAAGTAAGTTTACTGGTCTGTCTTCCTTGTTACTACCACTCATTGCATAGAAGATTACATTACCTGCACCAGTTGTTGTGAATGAGATTGCTCTCTTATCAACTGCACCAGTACCGTTTGTCTTTAATCTCTGTGTAAATGTGTAACCATCTAAGCTCTTGCTGTTTGCTTCAACTGTTAATTTGTTTGTTGCATCTGCAATAAGCTTGAACTGACCACTTACTGTGTTAGCTGTAATATCGCCAGCTGTTAAATCACTTGCATTAATTGTTGCTACAATGTCGCCTGCTGGAGTTACTGTTGTTGTTTCTGTAGTAGCTTCAGTAGTAGTTGTTGTAGTAGCCTTTGTTGTTGTTTCTGTAGTAGTTTCTGTTGTTGTAGCCTTTGTTGTTGCTTCTGCAGAAACCTGTTCAAGAGTACCTGTTACTGTAATTGTACCAATATTTACAGAAGAATTAAGGCCACCGCTTGTAGATTTATCATTTGAATCAACATTTACACCCTTAATTGTGTAAGTACCTGCTACAAGTGAAGTAGCACTTAAATTGTTCTTAGCACCATTCTTATTTTCAACATCTAAAGTTGCAACTGTATCTCCATTTGAGTTAACAATCGCTACCTGTCTAGCATATGCACCTGAAGAAATAGCATTTGTTAATGCAACTGTACCATCAGAAGTAAGTTTGAACTGAACTGTCTTAGAACCACTAATCTGAACTGAACCACTTGCATTCTTAACGCCAGTCTTTGCAAGGAACATATTTTCTGTACCAACATTTGTGTCTGCTGTAAGAGCAGTGCCAGAAGTAGCATTAATATCAGTACCTGTTAATGTATAAGTCTTAGTTTCAGGTGTAGATGGCTTAGAAGTGTTACCCTTGTGGTTTAATACCCAAGTAGCATCAAGTACATTGATTACACCGTCGCCATTTGCATCTGCAGCATCTTCATCATAGAATGTTTCGTCCTTGATACCCTGAATGAACTTCAAGATAAGGGCTGCATCCTTTTCATCAATCTTACCGTCTTTGTTTACATCACCCTTAGTAGAGTAATCAACAGTAGTTGCTTCTGTAGTAGAATCTGTTTCAGTAGTAGTTGTTGTTTCTGTTGAAGTTTCAACTGAACCACCGTTTGCTGTAACTGTTACTGTACCATTAGAAGTAGTGTAGTTTGCAACTGCAAGTTTACCACCCTTTAATGTATTTACAGTAATTGCAACAGGAGTTGCACCTTCCTTGTTTGCTGTAAATGTTACTTTTACAAGAACTGTACCGTTTGCGTTAATTGTATCAGCAGGGTTGATACCAGCAATTCTTACTGAACCGTCAGTAATGTTGCTGTTGATTGTAGCCTTGCTGTCATTGATTATGTCGCCGTTTTCAACCTTAGTAGCTGTAAGAGCAGCTGAGTCATAAGTTAATGTAATGTTGAAGTCTGCTAAATCAGTCATACCTGTCAACTTAACAGGAACTGTAACAGCAGAACCATTCTTAACTGTTTCATTGTCAACAACAACCTTTACACCATCAACTGGAGTAGCTGTTGTAGCTTCTGTAGCTTCCTTAGTTGTAGCTTCTGTTGTAGCTTCTGTTGTTGTAGTAACTGTTGTGTCGCCACCGTCAACTGCATAGCTCATTACATAAAGATAAACATTAGCTGTACCCTTAGTAATTGTATGAGTACCAGCTGTTAAATCAAATACATTAAGACCATCAACTACATCTTGTTCTTCGCCATCAATCTTGATAGTTCTTGAGCCAGCTGCACTTAATACTAACTTTAACGCACCATCTGCTGGAGCATTAACTGTAATGTTAGTAGATGATTCCATCTTAATACCACTATTATAAGTTACACCGTTATAAGTATACTTATTTGTTGTATCATTACCATTAATATTGAAGATGTTAGAATTTGCAGCAGCAACATTATTACCACTTGCATCTACACCATCATCATGCCATACATAACCGTCATCAACAACAGGTGCTGCTGTTGTTGGTTCACTTGGAGTGTCACCCTTAGTTGTTACTTCTGAAGAAGTTGTTGCCTGAGTTGTTGCTTCTGTTACTGTAGGAGCATTAGGGTCATTAGCAGAAACCTTTAAGTATTCAAGGTAAGCGTCCTTTGCTGTGTTACCAGACTTAATTACATAAACGCCTGCTGGAATGTTCTGTACTGTACCAGTCTTGCCACCGTCTACGAAAAGCTTTAATTCGCCATAAGCATCATAAAGTTCCATACCGTAAGCACTAGATGAACCTGCTGTCATTGTTACATCAGATGCAGTATTTACCTTGAAGATTACACCATTATCTCTAATCTTCATTGTAGTTGCTGTACTTGTCATCTTAGCAGCTGGTGTTACAAGTGCATTAGCAATAGTGTACTGGCTATTTGCTGCTAAGTTAGTATCACTTGTCTTATTAGACCAGTAATTTGCATCACTAGGAGTAGTGAAGTTAATTTCAAATGGAAGTGTTAAAGCATTAGGATTTTCAGATACAATAGGTTCTGGAGTTGGTTCCATATTGATTTCTGAAGCTGCCTTCATAACACCTGCAAGGTTAAGACAGTCAGCCTTAGCCTGAATAGGAGAAGTAGCTGTATATTCATACATATCGCTACCAGTTTCAAAACCTGCATAAGGGTTGCCACTGCTGTCGCTTACCTTATCAGTCTTGTTTGTAACCTGCTGTGCAGCATTTGTACCGTTACAACCTGCAAAGCTATCATTATAAGACTTAACAGTTGCAGAACCTTCTTTTGCTGAGTCTACAGGGTTCTTACAAGCACCGAAGTAGTTACCTTCAGAGAAAATGTAAGCATGAGCTCTTGGAGAAATAGCATAAGAAGTAGCACCATCAAAGTATGTATTGTAAATGTGGATGTTAGCCTGTCTAGCTAATGGCTGTCTTGACATAACACCTTCGTACCAGTTGTGATGAAATGAAGCATCATACTGAATACTCTGACTTGAAGAACCAACAAGGTTTGTCTTGTGGTTGTTTATATAATGGTTATAAGCCATTGTGTAACCATAACCACGCTTCCAGTCACAAGAACCATCACCTTCTGCCTTATCTGATTCGGCAGGATTCTTACAAAATCCCTGATGGAATGTATTGTTGTGTACCCAACTAAATTTAATTGGTGTACAACTGCTATTTAACCAATCCTTAGACTGTGGGCTTGAAGAAAGTGAAGCTGTACCTTCAAGACCAATAGCATCTTCAGGAGTGTTTGTGAAGTTAAGGTTTCTGAATTCTAAGCCCTGACTTACAAAACCAGTCTGACTGATTACCTGAATACCCCAACCATCAAGAGTTGCATCGTCACCAATACCTTCAAATGTTACATTTGAAGATTTGTATACTCTAATCATCATACCGTTATCGCCCTTAGTACCACCGTTTGTAGGAGTATTGTAGCCAGTAAGACCCTTAATGTTCTCTGCTGGTGGGTTATTACTTGTGTTAGAGTCACCACCTCTGATTGTACCAAGAAATCTTACATCAAGAGGGATACCTTCTTCTCTTAACTGCTTTACAATATCAATCTTACCGCCACCAGTTACACCGTTGGCATCTGCTGACTTGTAGTTAAGGATATTACCAATACCTGCAGGATAGCTATCACCTGTATAACCAGGAAGCTGAACTGTATTCTTGTTTTCTTCTGTTACATAAACAACGATTGCATTAGACTTTAATGTACCGTCATCATTGTATGCACCAATACCAGTTACGCCCTCTTTATGAGCATCATAGTGAGCATAACCACTTCTATCATATTCATATACCTTAATGTTATCCTTAGTGATATTACCACTCTTTGTAGTAACAGTTAAGTTATATGTACCTGCCTTTAAACCAGGAATATCTAATCTTACATTAGAACCGTCCTGTCTTACAAGGTAAGTTAAATCATCGCCAGTAAGTGAACCACTTGCTGTACCACTATAGCTAACAGCTGTAACATCACTCTTGTTACCAGCCCATTCAGCATAAAGTGTTTCAAACCAACCACCTGCAGCACTAAAAGATGTAGCCGCAAAAGTGTTTATAGGCATAGCAGTAAAGCTTGTTGCGAGCATAGTTGCTGCAAGTACGCTACTGATAGCTTTCTTAAAACATTTTATCATGTTTTTGTTTCCTCCCTTTAAATTTAGAAGTATCTCCCCTGCCATAGGCAGGAGAGGAAAAAGTTTCACGACCTATGTCGAATTATAAAGACTTGATTAAACCATTTAAGAACTGGCTAATCTTGTAAGCATCATCAACGTTAACAACACTGTCGCCTGTTACGTCAGCATTCTTGGCATTAGTTACAGCTGAAATCTTGCCAACTGCAAAATCCATAATCATTGTAACATCAGCTGCGTCAACCTTACCACTATCATTAGCATCACCCTTGATTACTGTAGTTGTGCTACCGTTTGGAGTATATGCAATATAGAAGATATAGTTTGAACCACTACCCTTAGTGATTGAGTAAGACTGAGAACCGTCTAAGCTAATAGTTGCCACACCGTCAGAGCCTATTGTAATTGCCTTATCATTTAATTCAATAGTACCTGAATATGTTGGGTTAGTAACAATTGTTAATGTACCAGCAACACCATCTGGGTCAAAGTCTACAGATGTCTTAGATTCCATCTTTAATGCCTTAGTAAGTGTTAAGCCATTGTAAGATGCTGTACCATAACTAGATGTTAATGTACCAGTAATAGTATAGAATGAACTGCTAGTACCATTTAATGTAAAGTTATGAATCTGAGCACCTTCAATTGGAGCAGTTGTTGTACCCTCTGTTGAAGATTCTTGGCTATTAGTTGTAGTTTCTGTTGAACCGTCTTTGTTTGTAGTTGCTTCTGTTGTAGCACTTGTAGTAGGTTCTGTAGCACCACTACCATTACCACCAATAGACTGAATAGTAGTCTTGTAGTTTACAACTGCTGTTTTAAGAGCTGTAATTACAGAGTAGTTTCCATCTTCAGTAGAATTATCAAATGTCCACTTGAAGTCACCACCGTTTACACGACCGGCATAAGTTGTAACCTTTGCAGGTACATCAGCTGGGTCATCAACCTGTGCATCTGATACATTGATACCAAAGTTAGCATCTGTATCGAAGTTGTTGTATGTAGTGCCACCCTTTTCAGTTGTTTCGCTTGAAGGAACCTGTGCAGTTCTGCTAGTTACTTCATAAGCATCATAGCCTGTTGAAGCTGGGCTATTCTGAGTATAGTAGCTGAATACTCTGTTTTCATTTACCATCTTGTTGTTGTATGCCTTAATGATACCACCGTTTTCACCAGAGAATGTGCCCTGACCTAAGGCATCAGAACCCTGACCAGAACTCATCATTGGCTTAGAAACATTTCTGAAGTAGTTTGCTTCAACGAAAGCAGAAGCACCCATTGTTACACCAACACCATACTTTGCATTACCATCAAAGTAGTTGTTATAAATATGTACAGACATTGTTCTGATTCTTGGATGTCTTGAATCAGAGTGGTCGAACCAGTTGTGGTGATATGTAATTAATGAAGAAGTTACTTCACTCTTCATACCACAAAGTGATGACTTACCATTATCAAAGAAGTGGTTGTAAGAAACTGTAACATAAGTTGACTTACCCTTAATATCTACAGTACCATCACCCTTTGCCTGGTCAGCGTCGCCACCAGTCTTACCATAGAATAAATCAAGGTTATGAACCCATACATTACAGTTGCCTGTATCAAGAGAAACTGAGTCATCTAAACAAGCCATAACTGCAAAGTTTCTTAATTCAAGGTTACCGGCATTTCTGATAAGCATACCGAAACCATGGATACCTGAGTCTTCACCAATACCTTCAATAGTACAGTTAAGGTTTGAATAAGCATTCTTACCCTTAATCTGAATACCTTCTGCACTAGAACCAAACGAATCCATATCATCTGCATTAATCATACCTACAATACGAATATCAATAGGAGAAGTTTCTGTACCCTTCTGTAAACCGTAAATAATATCCTGTAAACCAGTGTGTTCTGTACCACCTACAGTAGCCTTTACAGTTTTAGCAGTAGCAGGTGTAACATAAATAACCTTAGCACCAGCCTTTAATGTACCGTCTGCATTGTAAGCACCAGCACCCTTGTAAGTAGACTTTGGTGAGAATGCAGCACCGGCTCTATCGTGAGCCTGAACGGTTAAACCAGTTGCAGTAATAGCATCAGCTGTTACTTCACTGCCATTCTTCATTGGTACAACCTTCATATCGTATGTACCAGCAGCAAGACCTACAGCGTCTGCTCTCCAACAATCAGAATATCTTCTGATAAGTGGGTCGTCAAGCTGTGTCCAGCTAGAATCGCTTGACTTCTTAACATAAGCATTATAGCCTGTGTAAGATGAATCACTAACAGACCATTCAATGTAAGCACTTTCAAGCCAGCCTTTACTTTCTGTGACTGAAATTCCGCTTGCTGCATATACAGTAGCTGGAGTAGTAGCAAAAGGTACTACAGCAACGCCTGTTGTAATCATACAAGCAGCTAACACTGTGCTTATGAATTTGGACAAACCTTTTTTCATAAACTTTTTCCTCCCTTTAAACACATAAAGTTTATATTTTGCATAAATACTATATATATATTATACCTTGAAAGTCCCCGTTATTACTCACAGCGATTATCAACATACAAGATATATATAGGTACTCACGCTGATACTAATTAAGATACCACTTTGCAATAAAAGTGTCAATGAATTAATTGTTAATAAAAATTTTTCCATATTTTAAACAATTCTTAAGTATTGTTTTTGTACACTTTAACAATAGTATTGTACCTTTTTTCGCCCAATGCCAAAAACAGAGTATTATTGAAATTTACTAGATTTTTTTGTCATTTTTCGTTATAGTCATATTGCTAGTTTTGCACTAATATAATAAAGAGTATCTACTATATAAAATGTAGTCAATTACAGATTTTTTATAGTTATTTCTAACAAATGTAGGTTTTGTTTTCACTTTGTTCATAAAACGTTCATATCTATTGTATATTATCACAACATTAATGAAAAAGAGGTTTCAATAATATGAAGAAAAAGCTTTTCATTTTTATATTTTTGACCTGTGCCATATTCCTTACAGGTCACAAAAAGTACAATGTAACCGTTGCCCACAATGTTTCTTTCCTCGAAATAGGTGACTCATCATTAGTTACTGAAGAAACTCTGCAGGAAACACCCTCACCTATTACAAATGTATCAGCTTTGCAAAACCTATCTACTTTAAGACAGAACTACTATGCCGTAGATAAAAAGACAGGTATGACTTCAGATTTATTTGACGTAAATTCATTTTTATCTACTGATTTAAAGATACATGCTGGGAAAAAGCCTACTATTCTTATTTTTCATACCCACGCCCACGAAATGTTTGCTGACAGCAAAGATATATCTGAGGGTATAATAGGTGCTGGTAATAGATTAGCTAAGAACCTTGAGGAAAAGTACGGCATTAAATGCCTGCATATTACTGACAGCTTTGACACAGTAAATGGCAAAGTGCAACGTGACGGTGCTTATGAAAGAGCTGAACCTGTCATTAAAAAGGTTCTTGCCGAAAATCCTTCTATAGAATTAGTAATAGACTTACATAGAGATGGTGTAAATCCTAATCTCCATTTAGTGACAACAGACAATGGCCAACAGTGTGCAAAGGTAATGTTTTTTAATGGTCTTTGTAAAAAGCAAACCAACGGCAAACTTCAAAATATACCGGGGCTTTCAAATCCATACATAAAAACAAACCTTGCCCTAAGTTTTCGTATGCAACAAAAAATGAACGAACTCTATCCCAATTTAACTAGAAAAATATATCTCAATGCCTATAGATATTCTCTCCATATGAAAGATAAGAGTATGCTTATTGAACTAGGAGCACAGACAAATACTATAGAAGAAATAAATAACTCTATTGACAGATTAGCGAAAACAATATACGAGGTAACGAAATAGAATATATAAAAAGAATATATAAAATAGAATATATATGGTCAGAACAAATAACTTCGTTATTTGTGACTTGCTTCGCAAGTCATCGGATTTATCTTTCCGATTCACTAAAAACTCCCCCAAGTTTTCACTTGAGGGAGTTAAATATATCAGTTATTTTATTATTTATTCTTTGCTGCAGCAGTTACAAGACCCTTGAATAATGGATGAGGTCTATTAGGTCTGCTCTTGAACTCTGGGTGGAACTGAACACTTACAAAGTAAGGATGTACGTCCTTTGGAAGTTCAACGATTTCAACAAGTCTATCATCAGGAGATGTACCGGCAAATACAAGACCTGCCTTTGTCATAGCTTCTCTGTAGCTGTTGTTGAATTCATATCTATGACGATGTCTTTCGCTTATTTCAGCATTGCCATAGAGTTCTCTTGACCAAGTATTTTCAGCCAACTTACAAGGATAAGCACCAAGACGCATTGTACCACCAAGGTTATCAATATTCTTCTGGTCTGGCATAATATCAATTACTGGGTCTGGAGTATTTTCATTGATTTCTGATGTGTTAGCATCTTTAAGACCAAGTACGTTTCTAGCAAATTCAATTACTGTACAGTGCATACCTAAGCAAATGCCGAGGAATGGAATTTTATTTTCTCTAGCATACTGAACAGCCATTATCTTACCTTCAACACCTCTAGTACCGAAACCACCAGGAACGATGATACCGTCAATACCGGCTAATGCCTTTTCAACACCGGTTTCTTCAACATCTTCAGAGTTTACCCAACGGATACTTACATTAGCACCACTGTGGATACCTGCGTGATGAAGACTTTCTACTATAGAAAGGTATGCGTCATGAAGTTCTACATACTTACCAACAATAGCGATTTCTACCTTCTTAGATAATGCTCTTTCTCTGTTTACAACATCAATCCAGTCAGTTAAATCAGGCTTGCCACAAGGCATACCAAGTTTCTTGCAAACAACGTCTGCAATGTTCTGTTCTTCAAGCATAAGAGGTACTTCGTAAAGTGATGAACAGTCAGCATTTTCAATGATACATTCATCATCAACACCACAGAAACGAGCAAGCTTAGCCTTTTCTGATTCACCGAGAGGATACTCTGTTCTGCATACAAGAATATCCGGCTGAATACCCTGACTTAAAAGCTGCTTAACACTGTGCTGTGCTGGCTTAGTCTTTAATTCCTTGCTCATAGCAAGATATACAATAAGTGCAACATGAATGAAAAGTACATTTTCCTTACCCTTATCTCTACCTACCTGACGGATAGCTTCAATAAATGGTTCACTTTCAATATCACCTACAGTACCACCAATTTCAGTAATAACAAAGTCTGCATCTGTAGCCTTACCTGCTGCATATACCTTGTCAATAATAGCGTTTGTAATGTGAGGGATAGTCTGTACTGTACCACCAAGGTACTCGCCCTTACGTTCCTTATTTAATACAGACCAGTAAATCTTACCTGTTGTAATGTTATTATTTACTGTAAGACTTTCATCAATAAATCTTTCATAGTGACCTAAGTCTAAGTCAGTTTCTGCACCATCATCAGTAACGAAAACTTCACCGTGCTGGTAAGGACTCATTGTACCTGGGTCAATATTGATATAAGGGTCAAACTTCTGAATTGTTACCTTATACCCTCTTGCTTTTAATAAACGACCTAAAGAGGCAGCTGTAATACCTTTTCCAAGACCGGAACACACGCCACCTGTAACAAAAATGTACTTCATTTTACGCACCTCATAATGTTATTATTAAGCTCTATCTTTATATCTGTTTCTTTTTAGAAAAAGGAAAATCAAGTTTAAATAATGTACTTCATTGTCTAGGCACTTTGTCTGACAAAATCATAGAGCAAAAATATATTGTTTCTACATCATTTGACCAAAACTCAACTAATATTCTCTTTTCCTACATTAAGTTTTATTATATCTCACTTGTGCGTTCATTGTCAATATGGTTATGACAATAAACTCAAATATCCAGCCGTAAGTGCTCTGTCATTATTTATCATATCGTTATATATTTCCAAATTAATGGCACTTACTGTAGCCTTATCCAAAACATAGGTTACCGGCAATCCCATTTCCAACTGATACATACCTAAGTCCTTTGCAACTGTATTGTCTTTATCTATTTTATAGCCTAAAAACTTTACAGCTGACTCTACATTTTTACTATCCAAAGTATCTGTTTCTGACACAAACTTCAACCTATCAATAGAAATATCCGGTGTAATACCTATACCATTTATTATTCTGCCAAGTCTTGTAGTATATTCCTGTGTAGTCATTTTAAGAACACCAAGACCTTCATAGGCAGTAACACTTTGCATAATACCCTTACCAAATGTTTTTTCGCCTACAATTTTAGCAACACCACTATCCTGCATAGCCGATGCCACAATTTCTGCTGCTGATGCTGTGTTATTATCTACCAAAATAACATACTTTTCAAAAGGTCTTATCTTTAAGTCAGATTTGTAAACAGTTTCCTTTCCCTGTTTATCCTTAGTAGTAATAATAACACCTTCCGGCACTATCTGCTTTGCCATAGCAATAGCTGCATCTACATAACCACCGGTGTTTCCTCTTAAATCAATAATAAGCTTTTTCGCACCTGATGCCTGTAGCTTAACAACAGCCTGCTGAAATTCATTACCTACATTTTCGGTAAATTCTTTTACCTTTACGTAACCTATGGACTTGTCATCATAGTTCTGATTTTTGCCACCCAACTTAGACATAGCCACAACCTCTACAGAGCTAGTGTCAATTCTAGTAAGCATAATGTCCATTTTCTTAATAGCACCTGTACTGGCAATTTTCATAGAAACTGTAGAACTGGTGGTTTTGGTAACAAGGGTCTGGTATTCGTCTACGCCAATACCATAAGCACTAATGTTGCTTATTTCCCTTATTTCGTCACCATCTCTCAATCCCTGCTTGTAGGTAACTGAGTTTCTATTTATTTCCTTTATAACAGGATAGCCATTGTCATTAAATTCACATTTAAAATCAGGAGCATAGTGTGTAGATGCCGAATCAGCTTTTATAGCATTATATTCATCAATGTCAATATATTGGCTATACTCATCAAGCTGACCGGTCATACCCTTTATAGCAGCCTGAACCAACTGGTCTGTTGTAACATTTCCACCATAGTAGTTGTTTTGTATATCCTTTATAATTTCCTCTAAATAAACACCGGCAGTCTGAGCCTGCTCACTTGTACTCATATTGTCAAAGGCATCCGAACCATATACACTACTACAGCCTAATACAACTGTAAGTAATGCCGACGCAATGACCTTACCCCTCATACATATCACCTGCACTTTTTAAGCATTTGCCCTGTACCCTTAATCATAATCTATGTTATTTCAATACCTGCTTATTATTTGCAATATAATCAACAGCTGAAACAATAGCTAATATAAGACTTGCCCAAATAAGAATATGTGAAATTACAATAGTAATGCTGTTATTAAAGTTTAAAAGCAAGAATATAATCATAAACATTTGACATATAGTCTTTAACTTTCCCCAAAAACCGGCAGCAATTACAATGTTCTGTTCCACTGCAAGTGTTCTGAAACCTGTTATCATAAATTCTCTTGCAATAATTATAATAACAACAACACTACTTAATGGTACAACTGCATCGTCCATACCAATAAGGGCAATCATAGCTGATGAAACCAAAAGCTTGTCAGCTAATGGGTCCATAAACTTTCCAAAGTTAGTTACAAGATTGTATTTTCTGGCAATGTATCCGTCTAAACAATCTGTAATAGAGGCAAGACAGAATATACCTGTAGCAATATATCGTGCAACCTGCTTATCTAAGCCCAATGGGCAAAGCAAAAGCACTAAAAAAATAGGTATCATTATAATTCTTGCCATAGTCAACTTATTAGGTAAATTCATTTATTCCACCCTCTCACCAATTAAGTCATAATCTCCTGCAGAAGTAATCTTTATGTTGTAGAAATCTCCTGCAATAAGTTCTTCACTACTCTTAAAGAAAACAAAGCCGTCTATTTCGTAGCAATCTCTGAAACTTCTGCCACAGTATAAATCGTCTTCATCCTCAATTTTACCTTCAACGATAACTTCAAGAGTTTTGCCTACAAACTTCTGTCCCAATTCGGCAGAAATCTCCATCTGAGCTTCCATAATAGACTCTTTTCTCTGAGCCTTTATTTCTTCGTCTATCTGTCCGTCCATTCTACAGGCCGGAGTACCTTCTTCCGGAGAATAAGTGAAAACACCAAGTCTATCGAACTTAACTTCTTTCATAAAGTCAATAACACTTTCAAATTCTTCCTGAGTTTCAGTTGGAAAACCTGTAATAAGTGTAGTTCTGATACACATATCAGGCATTTTAGCTCTAAGTCTATTTACAGTATCCTTAATTTTATCTCCTGTACTTCTTCTGCCCATTAACTTTAATATTCTGTCATTAGTATGCTGAACAGGCATATCCAAATAGTGAAGTACCTTAGGATTTGATGCCATTTCATCAATAAGTTCATCATATACATTTTCAGGATAACAGTATAAAATTCTAATCCACTTTATGTCTTCAATTTTGCTTATTTCCTGCAATAAAACGTGTAACTTCTGTTCGCCGTATAAGTCCTTACCGTAAAGAGAAGTATCCTGAGCAATAAGTATAAGCTCTCTGACACCCTTATCTGCTAATATCTGAGCTTCTTTTACAAGGCTTTCAATATTTCTTGAACGATATTTACCTCTAAGAGAAGGTATTGTACAGTAAGTACATCTGTTGTCACAGCCTTCTGCAATCTTTAAATAACTAAAGCCACCAGTTGTAGTAACCATTCTCTTGTAGCTGTTGTTTTCATTTAAAAGGTGGTTAATATCAGTAACAAGCTGAACCTTCTTTTCACCATTTAAAAGTCTGTCAATTACAGCACCAATGTTTTCAAAATCACCGGTACCGACTACGGCATCAACTTCTGGGAGGGATTCAAAAATTTCATCTTTGTATCTCTGTGCCATACAACCTGTTACAATAAGTGCCTTGCAGTTACCATTTGCCTTATAGTCTGCCATTTCAAGAACCTTGTCAATAGCTTCCTGATTAGCATCTAATATAAAGCCACAGCTATTAATAATAATGACATCAGCTTCTGAATCATTAGGTGTGATTATATAACCCTTTTCATCAATTAAGCCAAGCATTATCTCACTATCAATAAGATTTTTGTCACAGCCAAGTGACACAAAACTAATTTTTGTTGCCATATATATCTCCTATACTAAAAAACCATTAATTATCACTCTAATTATAACACATACAAAATTAAAAAGCTATGAAATAATTATTAAGAGGACATTTAAACACAAAAAAAGACTTGAACCACGTTCAAGTCTTGAGAGAGCGCGAGACGGGATTCGAACCCGCGGCCCTCGCCTTGGCAAGGCGATGCTCT
>OGGV01000441.1_pt1 | contig 29264 bp, 24 predicted proteins | sample 1571301 | NCBI WGS metagenome assembly OGGV01 (sample SAMEA2582072, study PRJEB24529) | metagenome | biome: Human gut stool | place: China | collected 2011
TAATTAAACACAAAGTATTTATTTTAGTTTTTATAAATGGCTTAAAACTGAAAATTATAAAAATAAAAAGCTATAAAGGTTATTTTCCTATGCAGTTTTTTAGTTAAAATCATTAGTTATATGAACTTTTATTATTAATATATAAGTTAATGGATTATTTAGGGCATTGAAATTAAAATGGAATAAGATATGATATAAGTATAAGTAAATGATAAAAAGTATACAAGTGATAAGGAGTATATAAGCATGATGAAGAATAAAAAGACAAAAATAACATTTCATAGTGGAGTATTAACAATTGGTGGAACAATAATTGAAATAGAATATGAAGATAGTCATATTTTCTTTGATTTTGGAAGTGAATTTAATCCATCAGCAAGTGTGAAACCCTCAGATTTACAAGGGTTATTAGATAATAATTTAGTACCGTATTTAGATAATATTTTTGATACTAAAATACCATTAAAAGGGTATAAGTCAAAAGAAAATAAATTTAAATATACTGCAGTTTTTCTATCACATATACATTTAGATCATTCTAAAATAGTAAATTATTTAAGACCAGAAATACCACTATATACATTAGAGGGAACAAAATCATTAATAAATACGTTAAATATTAATGATAATTTCATTTTTCCTTTATATCAAAAGCAAGGTTCTAATACAAGAGAAGTTACTGGAGTTAAAGAAAATGAAATTGTTACAGTTGGTAAGATAAAAGTAAAGGTTATGCCAGTTGATCATGATGCTTATGGAGCTTGTGGATTATTAATAGAAACTCCAGAAATGAAAATAGCTTATTCTGGAGATTTAAGACTTCATGGATATAGAGAAAAGGATACATTGAATTTTTGCAAAGAAAGTAAAAATTGTGATGTATTATTAATTGAAGGGGTAAGTGTTTCATTTAAAGAATATGATGATGAGTTAGAAGAAGTAGAAACAATTAATGAAAATGAACTTATTGAAAAGATTAATAATATAGTAAAAAGTAATATAGAAAAGCAAATAACATTTAATTATTATATTTCAAATATTGAGAGGATTTTAAATATAATAAAAACTAATCCAAGAACAGTAGTATTAAGTGCTTATAACTCATATGTAATAAAAGAGGCAATCGGAGTTGAAACGTATTATTATCAATTAGATGACAAAGATTATGGATTAAATAAAAATTTAAAAATAGATTTTGAAGAGTTGTTAAATGATGAAAATAAGTATTTTTGGCAATTAGATGAATTGGCGTTAAAGTATATTAATAAATTAAAAAAAGGTGGAGTTTATATACATACAGATGCAACTCCATTAGGTGATTTTGATCCTAATTTTAAGCCGTTTGTAAAGAATTTTGAAGATAATGATATAAAGTTTAATATTGTTAAATGTACTGGACATGCAAGACCACTGGATTTAATAAAAATAATTAATTTAATTTCTCCAAAATTATTAGTTCCAATTCATTCTTATCGCCCAGAAAAGCTTTATAATGAAAATGGAGATATACTTTTACCTAAAAAGGGACAAATAATATAAAATAAAGATAATATTTATTTTACATTGAGAATATATTTAAACAAAGTATTTATGAGAGGTTGAGTATGATATTTAATATTATATTATTTATACTACTTTTATTATTAATTTTAGGGTTATTAGTATATATATTGGAGATAATTCCTTAATAAAATAATATAATTTATTAAATAGGTTAATACGGCAGTGCAAATTTTTCAATTGATAGTTTGTATTTATAAAAAAATATAAAAGTAATAAAACTTAAGCTTAGGATAGTTACTAAATTTAGTATACATCCTAAGCTTAAGTTTTGTTTTAAGTGAAACAGTATTTTGAAATTTATAAATTATATATTTAAAATTTAGTTTAATTTAAAATTAAAATAATTATATTTTTAATTATAGATATTAAGGTTTTAATATTAGAATGTGAAACTATAATATAGTAAATTTTGTTTAAGGCTAAAAATTTTATGTATAACAATATAATGATTTATAAATAATTATATTGCTATTTTATTAATAAAACTGTTATAATATTAAATAAATTATATAAAAATATATAAAAAAATACATAAGGTATAAAATTCTTGTAGACAAACATAGAAAAAAAAGAGTATAAATATATTATAAAGAAAATTTGGAGGGAGATAAAATGGTACTAATTGGAATTTTTGTGGTGATAGTAGGATTTGCATTAAAATTAGATAGTATTGCTGTAATAATAATATCAGCACTTACTACAGGTTTTGCAGCACATATGGATATTACTGAAATATTATCAATACTTGGTAAAACATTTGTTAATCAAAGATTAATAACTATTTTTATATTAACTTTACCTATAATAGGTATATCAGAAAGATATGGATTAAAAGAGAAAGCAGTTGAATTAATTAAAAATATAAAAAATCTTTCAACAGGAAAGCTTTTAACACTTTATTGTTTAATAAGACAAATTGCTGGAGCTATGTCATTAAGAATAAGTGGACATCCTCAATTTGTTAGACCTTTAATAAATCCAATGGCTCAAGGTGCAGCTATAAGTAAATATGGTGAAATAGATAAAAAATATGAAGATAAGATTAAAGCAGCAGCAGCATCTATGGATAACTATGGTAATTTTTATGGTCAAAATCTTTTCTTAGCAAGTAGTGGAGTTTTATTAATTTCTAATACATTAAGTGATTTAGGATATGCAACAACAGGATTAGAGATAGCAAAAGCATCAGTTCCTGTAGCAGTAATTGCATTTATATTAGTAATTATTCAAAATATTATCCTTGATAAGCAATTAGAAAGAACATTTGGAAAAAGAAATAAATAGTTACAAAGGAGAAAAGACATATGGATTTTAAAGCAATTTCTAATATATTATTAGAAATATTCTACATAATAATTGGAATTATGATGTTAAATACAGCTTTATTAACATTAAAAGATAAAAATCATAAGGCTAAAATAGGAACGACTTTATTTTGGGCATTATTAGGATTTATATTTATATTTGGCCCATATATACCATCAGTTATTGTTGGTGGAATATTAGTTGTCATTGCAGTGCTTACTTTAACTAAGCAAGTAAAAACAGGAAATATTAAGACTTTAAATGAAAAGTTTGGAGAAGAGCAAGCTAAAAAGTTAGGATTAAAGATATTTATACCATCATTAGTTATAGCTTTAGTAGCCTTAGGAATTGCACAATTTACACCAATTTCAGGAACTGCAGCAATAGGGGTTGCATCTATTGTAGCAATGATAGTAACATTTATTATTACAAAAGCTAAGCCAGTAGCTCTTGTTGAAGAATCTGATAGAATGATTCAATCAGTAGGACCGGTAGGAATATTACCACAATTATTAGCAGCACTTGGAGCTGTATTTACAGCAGCTGGTGTTGGAGATGTAATTTCTTCTGGTATATCAAGTGTATTACCACAGGGTAATGTATTTATAGGTGTTACTGCATATTGTGTGGGTATGGCATTATTTACAATGATAATGGGTAATGCATTTGCTGCATTTTCAGTAATAACTGTTGGAGTTGGTATACCATTCGTATTTGCACAAGGAGCTAATGTAGCTATTGCTGGATCTTTAGCATTAACAGCAGGATATTGTGGAACATTATTAACACCAATGGGAGCTAACTTTAATGTTATGCCAGCAGCTTTACTTGAAATTGATGATAAAAATGCAATAATAAGACATCAAGCACCAGTAGCTATAGGTTTATTAATTACTCATATTTTATTAATGTATTTCTTAGCATTTTAATTTAGTTAATAAATATATATAATAGTATTAAAAATATAATTGTTTTATTTAAAATAATTATATTTATAAAATAAGATGAAATTTTAAGGAGAAAAAATATGAAAGTATTAATAACTGGATTTGATCCATTTGGAGGAGAAAATATAAACCCAGCATTAGAAGCTGTTAAATTATTACCAGACAATATTTCAGATGCTGAAGTAATTAAGATTGAAATACCAACGGTATTTAGAAAGTCATTAGAAAAAATTAATGAAGAAATAGAAAAATATAATCCTGATATAGTAATATCAATAGGTCAAGCTGGAGGAAGATTTGATATTACTCCAGAAAGAGTTGCAATTAATTTAGATGATGCAAGAATAGCAGATAATGAAGGTAAGCAACCTATAGATATATCAATATATGAAGATGGTGAACCAGCATATTTTTCTAACCTACCAATAAAAGCAATGGTTAATGAAATTAAAGAAGGTGGATTACCTGCATCAGTTTCAAACACAGCAGGAACTTTTGTATGTAACCATGTTATGTATCACTTATTATACTTAGTTGATAAGAAGTACCCTAATATGAAAGCTGGATTTATACATGTTCCATATATACCAGCTCAAGTTATAGATAAACCAGGAAAGCCATCAATGAGCATAGCTGATATTAGTAAGGGACTAGAATTAGCAATAAAAGCAGCTATTGAAAATAAAAATGATATTAATGCTGTTGGAGGAGCTATTTGTTAATAAATAAAAATATATATAGTAATTTATAACATAATAATAAATATTAAACTAGTTATAAGTAAAATATATTTTAAAGTAAGGAGCTTTTATTCTTAGGAGTAAAGGCTCTTTTTTCTTGAACAAAAGCACTAAAAATAAGGAGCAGATTATGTTTTAAGAGATAATAAAAATGCAATAAAAATATTTGTCCATGCAAATGATGAAGAATGTATACTTAGAGAAATGAAAAGATTGGGTATGGAAAGAAAAGAGGCTGAAGAGTGGATAAATAAGACCAAATATATAGGTGAATTTATTATAGATATCATACAGGACAAAAATGGAGAGATGCTGAAAATTATGATTTAATTTTAAATACATCTAGATTTTCTTATGATGAATGTGTAGAAATTATTAAAATGTATATAAAGTTTATTCAGGAAAGATAGTAAAATGGGGAAGCTCATTAAAATAAATACTGCAATATATCTTGTTGATTTTTATTATAAAAATAATTAATATGTATAAAATTTTAGTGAGAACCCCTTTATATTATATTAGATTTTATTTATGTAATAATTGAATTAGAAGCAATACTTTCTAAATAGCCTCTGTCTATAATTTTATATGATTTTCCATTTTTAGATAACTTATTTGTATTACAAAATAAATTAATAATCCTTAGTAAGTGCCTATAGCTTGTGCATAAAAGTTCTGCACATTCTGTTAAGTTATAAGAAAAAATACCATTGTTTTCTGATTTTAATATAAAGGAAGCTAATCTACTCTCTAATGATTCATAAAGATTAATACAAGTATTATTATTCATATAACTTAGTTTATCGCCTAAGTTTTGACAAATATATCTTAAAAATACTATGTCATTTAAAAGAAGGTCTCTATATTGCATAGATATACCTATGCAATATGTTTTACAAGTAGCTTGGACTGATGCTGTAGGAGGTTTATTCCATAAGCTACAAGTTTCACCTATAATTTGAAATGAATTAAAAAGTGATAAAGACATTATTTTTCCAGAAGTTGAATGAGAAAAAACTTTTAATTTACCATTTACTAAAAAAAATAAATAATCGGAACATTCTCCCTCATTAATTAGAAAATCCCCCTTTTCTAGAGAGAACAGTTCTAATAGATTACTTATATCTTGAGAAAAAAGTCTGGAAATTCCAGTTGTAGAAATGTATTTATCTAGCAAATCTTTGTTTTTAACAATTATCATAAGGCCTCCAAACGAGTAAGTTAATTAACAATAATATTATTCTAGTTACATTTATGATTTTAACATAATGAAAAATATATAACAATAAGATGAAATGCGAATGAGAAATAATTATTTCTTACAATAATGTAATATTAAGTATAAATAAATTGTTCTAAAGAAAATAAAGTAATATAAAAATAAAATAATACAAAAAATGATGTTTAATTACAATAAAAGCGAATAATAAAAAGAATAAATAAAAAAATATACAGTTTTTTTATCGAAATATGACCTATGTCATATTTAAAAGCATATATAATTATTATAATTAAAGTAACAAAAATGAAATACAGGAGATTAAATAATGAAAAAAATAATAACTTCTTTACTATTTATCATGACAACTTTTCTTTTTGCCGGATGTTCAGATTCAACAAGCAATGAATCAATTGGTATCAAAGATACTAATGGAGATTATTCAAAGTTAAATATAGCTTTAATTTCAGATACAATTGGAACAGAACAATTTATTCTTCAAGCATATGAAGCTTTAGAAAAGGCAAGTAATACTTATGGATTTAAGATGACGTCTATTGAATGTACAGATACAGCTGCTTGGGAGGAAAATACACTTGCAGCTTCTAATGAAGGATATGATTTAATAATAGGTATTGGATGGCAAGCAGCTGATCCTTTTAGTGATGCAGCAGATAAGTTTCCAAATACTAAATATGCAGTAATTGACACAACAGCTGCTAACCAAAAGGTAACAAGTTTTGGATTTAATGAAGCACAAGGTTCATATGTATTAGGTGCAATGATTGGAACAGCTTTTCCTAATGAAAGCTTATATGGTTATATAGCATCATTTCAAACACAAGCTACTTATAAATATAGATATGGATTTTCAGAAGGAGTAAAATCTGTTAATCCAAATGCTAACTTTATGTATAATTACACTAATTCTTATAATGATACTAATTTAGCTTATGAGTATGCATTACAACAAAAGGCTGCAGGAGCAAACTTTATATTTGGAGGAGTATCTGCAAGTGCAAATTCAGGTATATATCAAGCAGCTCAAGAATTAAATAAAAAGGGTACACCAATATATACAACAGGATTAAGTGTTGACCAAACAACTTCTGAAAATACAAGTATCATAAGTGGATTATTAAAGAATACTGGAGCTGTTATGAATACTATAATTGATGAATTTTTAGCTGGTAAATTAAATGGCGGTTCACAAGTATTAGGATTAAAAGAAGGTGCATTTGGGGTTGTAGGTGTTTTACCAGAGGAAATGAATTATAGAAATACAGAAATTATAACTGATGAAGTTATAGAAGCTGGTAAGGCAGCAGCAGAAAAAATTATTTCAGGTGAAATAGTTATAGAAGTTCCTGAGGAATCTGCAAAATAATTGGATTATAATAAGTATTTATTTTACTTTAAATAAGGGGCAGAGGCAATTTTGGCTTTGGCCCTTAATTTATTATCTTAAAAAATTTATATTTCATAGGAAGTTGTATAGAAGTTTTAAAAGTAGTAGAAATACTTATTTTGAAGATTAGATTTTTTTATATATTACATATTAGTTTAGAAAAGGAGTAACTTTGACATGCTTTTAGAAATGAAAAATATAGTTAAAACCTATGGTAATGTAGTTGCTAATAATAAAGTTAATATTAATCTTAATAAAGGAGAAATACTTGCTGTTGTTGGTGAAAATGGTGCAGGAAAGTCAACTATAATGAAAATTCTTTATGGGTTAGAAAAACCTGATTCAGGAGAAATATTTATTAATGGTAAGAAAATGAATTTTCATAATCCATCAGATGCAATGAAGCAAGGAATTGGAATGGTTCAACAACATTTTATGCTTTTTGAATCAATGACTATAGCTGAAAACATTGTATATAAGAATGAAATGAAAAAGGGGATATTCTTTGATTATAAAAAGAATATTGAAAAGGTAGAAGAGCTTTCAAAGCGTTATATGTTAAATGTAAATCCAAATGCAATTGTGGAAGAATGTCCAGTTGGACTTCAACAACGTGTTGAAATATTAAAAACCCTTTATCAAAATGCAGATATTATAGTTTTTGATGAACCTTCAGCAGTTCTTACTCCTATTGAAGTAGATGAACTTTTAAAAACTATGAAGCAATTGGCGAATCTAGGTAAAAGTTTAATAATTATAACACATAAACTTCATGAAGTTATGGAAGTTGCAGACAGGGTTATAGTAATGAGACTTGGAGAAGTAGTTGCTGAGAAGTTAAAGAAAGATACAAGCATAGATGAATTATCTTATTTAATGGTAGGAAGACAAATTACTAATAGAGTTATTCTGGAAAAAGAAACTAATGAAAAGCTTTTAGAGGTTAAAGATTTAACTTTAATGGGAGAACATAATAAAAATATTTTAAATAATGTTAATTTACATATTAAAAGAGGAGAAATAGTAGGTATTGCGGGAGTATCTGGTAATGGTCAATCAGAGCTTATAAGATGTATAACAGGATTAGAAAAAGTTGATGCTGGCAATGTAATAATAAATAACAAAGATATTACTAATAATACTGTCAGGGATATAAGAGAAGCTGGGATAGCTCATGTTCCAGAGGATAGATATATGTGGGGAAGTGCTCCAGATGCAACTCTTGCTGAAAATGCATTAATGGGATATGAGGATAGTGATGAATTTTCTAAAAAGGGTATCTTAAATACTGATAAGGTTATAAATCATGCTATAAATTTAATTTCAAAATTTAGGGTGAAGGCGGATTCATATTCTCAAAAAATAAAAGAACTTTCAGGTGGGAATGCTCAAAAACTTATTGTTGCAAGAGAAATGTCGAAGGAAACTCCTCTTATTATTGCTTGTGAACCTACAAGAGGGATTGATATAGGAGCAATAGAATTTATTCATGATCAACTTGTTGAAAAGAGGAATAATGGTGATAGTGTATTATTAGTATCTTCTGAATTAAGTGAAATTATGGATTTAAGTGACAGAATTTATGTAATTTACGAAGGCGAAATTGTAGGTGAATTTAAAAGAGGAAGTATTGATGAAAAGGCACTAGGTCTTTTAATGGTAGGAGGTAAAAATAATAATGGAAAATAAAAATTCGTTATATGGGAACATTAAAAAGAACAAGTTTTCTAAGATATGTGAACCATTAAAGCATCCTCTACAAGCAATTGTTGTTGGATTATTAATAGGTGGTGTAATTATAGCATTTTCTGGCTTTAATCCTTTTGAGGCAATTATAGGGATGTTTAAGGGTGGATTTGGTTCAGCATATTATTTAACTACGACTTTAACACGTTCAGTTCCTATTATATTTGCAGGACTTGCTGGAGCCTTAGCTTGGGGATCAGGATATTCAAGTTTAGGTGCTGCAGGGCAAATGGTTTTAGGGGCATTTACATCAGCTGTTGTAGCTGTAATATGTCCTGGACCAACAGTATTTGTTGTTACAATGTCTCTTTTAAGTGGGGCATTAGTAGGAGTTTTATATTCTCTTATTTCTGCATATGTAAGTGAAAGATTTAAATTAGATTTACTTATTATAACTCTTATGATGAATTATATTGCAGATTATATAGCATCTTATTTTACAACATATGTAGTAAAGGATCCGTTAGGACTAGATTCTTCTGCAATTCAAACTCAAAAGTTAACTGATAATATTTTACCTAAAATGTTTAAAGGTTATTCATTACATTGGGGATTTGTAATTGCTGTTATTTGTGTGCTAGTTATACTTTTTATAATGAAAAAAACAAGCTTTGGATATAAAGCGAAAATGGGTGGATTAAATCCTAACTTTGCTAATTATGGTGGTATTAATAGCACCAAAATGATGTATTACGTATTAATGTTAAGTGGAGCCTTAGCAGGGGTTGGAGGAGCATGTGAAGTTTTAGGAACACGATATCGTTATGTTGATAGTATGATAACATCTCCAGGGTATGCATGGACTGGTATTATAGCATCATTAATGTCAAGCAATCATCCAGTTGGTATTTTAGTAAGCAGTATATTTCTTGCAGGTCTTACAACGGGGGGAAGCACTATTGAGCGTAGTATGGGAGTACCATCTGAAGTAACAACAATTATTCAAGGTATTATTACTTTGTTAATTACTGCTAAATTCGCTGTTAAATGGTATAAGAAGAAGCAAAATATAACAGATAAGGAAGGAGTACAATAATGGAATTAAGTGTAGATTATTTAGCAGTTGTTGCTAATTCCACTCTTCGTATGATGACACCTATTTTACTAGTTACTTTAGCAGCTGCTATATGCACTAAAGTACGTATCTTTAATATTGCAATGGAGGGAACAATGCTAACAGGTGCATTTTTCAGTATAGTTGCAAATTATTATACACACAATGTATTTTTATCTGTTCTTACAGGTGCAATTAGTGGGATGATAGTATCTGCTATTGTAGGATTTTGCATAATTAAGTTAAAAGCATCTCCAGTAGTTGTTGGTATGGCAACTAATACTATGATAGGAGGAGTTACAACATACTTGCTTTATATAATATTTAAAACTAAAGGTGTATTTACTGATTCTAGCTTAGTAAGCCTTTCAAAGATTAATTTGCCAATTATAAAAGATATTCCAGTAATAGGCACTATTTTTTCAGGTTTAACAATTATTGATTACTTAGCTTTTATATTAGCTATAGGAATATATATATTCTTATATAAAACAGTGTTAGGATATAGATTACGTGCTATAGGAATAAATAAAGAAGCTGCAAGAAGTCTTGGTACACCAGTAGAAAAGTATCAATTTTTAACAATAAGTTTATCAGGGATATTATGTGGATTAGGTGGAGTTCTTCTCTCTATGGGAACTGTAACATTATTTATGCAAAATATGACTTCTGGACGTGGATATATAGCTATGGCAGCAAATAACTTAGGTAAATCACATCCAATAGGTGTTCTTTTATCAAGTTTATTTTTCGGATTTTCTCAGGCAGCTGGAAATGTACTTCAAAACACATCTTTGAAAACACAAATTACGGCTTCTATTCCTTATGTGGCAACAATAATTGCACTTATATTATTTAGTATACAAACTAAAAGAAATAAGAAAAAGAAAGCTAAGTAGGTACTTAACATGATGTTTTTACATTTATCGGATATTCATTTTTTGAGAAGATATCCTAGGGTTGAAAAAGGTTATAATTCTATTTTCAATTGTATGACAAGCCCTTTGATTCAAATAAAAAATTCTTTAAATAAGATAAATTTAAGTGAAATAGACTTTATTATTATAACTGGTGATTTAGTTGAATCAGGAACATCTGAGGATTATGAAATTTTAAAGTATGAATTAGAAAATTTATTAGGGGAGATTCCATATATAATTACATTAGGGAATCATGATAATAAAGAAGCTTTTTATAAAGGTTGGTTTAATAAAGAATGTAATGAACCATATAATACTATTAATGATATAGATGGATTAAGGATAATTGGGTTTGATAATTCTATATATAAAAATAGTGATGGATTTATTTCTGATTATCAATATAATTGGTTAAAAACTCAATTAGAAATTAGTAATAACAAGAAAACTATCTTAATTTGTCATCATCATCTTATAAAGAATCAATTTACTACACCATCAGTTAATTATAATGATGGGTTTGAAGAGCTAATAAGGAAAAGTTCTATAGTTGGTATTTTTACTGGACATACTCATCATTCATTTAAAGGAAGTTTTGCCGGTAAACCATATTTTTCAACAGGAAGCCTTAGTTTTATTGGATATGATGAAGGTAATGGAATAGTAAGATTTGAAGAAAATGCTCAAATAAGTATTTGTAAGTATGAGGATGGGAAAATATCAGTAAAGGTAATTTCAACTTTAGAGGAAATTAAATCATTGGGTAAGATTGATTTTAAAAAATAAAATATAATTGTAAAAAAATAAAGATGAAAAATAAGTGTTTAGTGAAAGTTTTATTTATGTTAATAATTGATATTATAACTTATAATAAAAAGGGTGAATTTTAACAAATTCACCCTTTTTATTATGTTTATCGTTTTGCTTTTCTATAACCAGCTGCAATTGCATCAGCTTCACTATTAAAATTAACAAGGTATTCAGAATCAGCCATAGTTTCATAATTACTTTGACCTGGACAATGATATATTTTAGATTTAGAATTACCTCGTATAACTGATTTTGAATTAGAAGAATTACTATTATTATTTGAATTAGATGAGTTTGAGGAAGTATTATCTTTATTATTATCTTTATTATTATTATTATTATTAGAGGTATTTGAATTATTTATATTAATTGAATTTGAAGAATTAGTATTTTTCTTTATTTCTTCACTATTAAGAGAACTATCACCTGTGGCATAATCTATTGTAATACCAGGTTGTACATTATATATAAATACATTAAATTCAATACCTTCACCATCATCTTCAACAGACTTAGCTTCTATCTGTATACCTGTTGCAACAAGGTTATTTCCTTCAAATAATGGAGTTACTCTATATAAAACATGGTTATTAGTTTCTTTTATATAGTCAGCAACCATGTTTTCATATGGAAGCATTAATGTAGCATTAAAGTATCTTGTACCAGTAATTAAATTTCTTTCATTAGCATTTTCAGCAGTTAATTGATAACCAATTAAATGAGATCTATTATATAAGTATTTTCCTTCGACAACATCATATTTAACAGAATGCCATCCGCTTGGTTTAACGGAGCTGATAGACTCTCTTTTTTCTGTTGGCATTACATCAGTTCCAATATTTGAATATGCAACTCCACATCTTCCTAAACTATCTAATGGAGAATATTTTTCAAAAGAAGTAGTTGTTAAATCTGACTTAGAAAAATTAGGTACATTATTATTTAAAATAATAATATCTTTTCCTGAGTATTTAGGTATATCATTTATACTAGAAATATTAGTACTTGAAGTATTTGAAGTTGTTAAAGGTTGATTATTAGAATCTTCAATTGCTTGTCCACTATTATTTACAATAGGAAGGGTATTAATTGATGAGCAACTGATAAGGTTACTTACAAATAGCAAAGTTCCTAAAAGTAAGATTAGTGGATTTTTAAATTTAAAGGTGTTTTTCATTAGTTTACTCTCCTATAAATAATTCTTGTTATTTTTTCATGGGATGATCCTTCGAATCCTTTAGTCTCAAGTAATTCCCATGAATTTGATGTTAAATTAATATCAAAATAAAGATCAGAAGGATAAATTCTATTCCATTTATAAATAATTATATTGTTAATTTTATTTATATAATTATTTAATAATTTATCTTCTACTAAGCAAAAGTCATTTTCAGTACATTGTTCCAAAAAATTTTCAGAAACTTTAATATTACCATTATCAATATCCTTATATAATTTATAAGAATAATTATTCATATAAAGGTCTTTATCTTTAATAAATTCTTTTAGATCAGCTCGAAGAATTCTATCTTGACTTTGTCTTCTTTTATTAAACATCATTCCATTATTGTCATCTAAGCAAATAATTATATTCATATAGCCCTCCTTATAGTGATTTTTTATAAATATTATATCAAAATTTTATTAATATAGTTATATAAAAATTATTTTGAAATATCTTACATGAAAATAAAGAAAATATAATTAGAGAGTCGGTATATTATTGAGTTATAGAAAATTAAAAAATTTTTAAAAATTTTTTGATTTAACTTTGTAAAAAATGAATAGTATAAAATAGGTACTTTATATAAAAATAGGGGGAAGTACATGATAAAAATAATGATAATTTGTGGACTAGTATTACTAATAAGTATAACTTCTACTAAAATATTATATAAGTTTGGAGTGCCCATTCTTTTAATATTCATAATTTTAGGAATGATATTTGGTTCGGATGGAATTGTGGGGATATATTTTAATGATTATCAACTTACCAATAAAATTGCAATAATTGCATTGATATTCATAATGTTTTTTGGTGGGTTCGGTACCAATTGGAAGATGGCAAAGCCTGTTGCAAAACCATCTATTCTTTTATCTACATTAGGGGTTATTTTCACATCTGGATTGACTGGATTACTATGTTTTTTTATATTTAAAACAACATTATTGGAAGGCTTACTTATTGGAGCAATAGTTGGATCTACTGATGCTGCATCTGTATTTGCTATTTTAAGATCTCAAAGATTAAATTTAAAGGGATCAATTGCATCTATGTTAGAGTTAGAAAGTGGAAGTAATGATCCTTGTGCATATATGCTTACAACAATTATTTTAATGTTAATATCAAATAATAATAATGAAAACATATTTATAATGACTATAAATCAAATTTTATTTGGTATAGTAATAGCAATAATATTAGCTAAATTATCGGTTTATTTGTTAAGGAAATTTAAATTTGAAATAGAAGGATTTTATCTAATATTTATTACTGCTATTGCAATATTATCATATTCCCTTAGTGAATATTTAGGGGGGAATGGGTATTTGTGTGTTTATATAACTGGAATAATTATAGGAAATTCAAAAATACCACATAAGAAGAGTATATTCCAATTTTTAGATGGTATATCATGGCTTATGCAAATTACCTTGTTTTTTGTTTTAGGATTATTAGCATTTCCATCTAGAATACCATTAGTAATGGAAAAGGGAATATTAATATCATTATTTATGATTTTTGTAGCAAGACCAATATCTATATTTAGTATATTATATTGGTTTAATGTACCAATAAAACAACAAATATTTATATCATGGGTAGGAATAAGAGGGGCTGCATCTATAGTTTTTGCAATTTTTGCTGAAACATATGGAGTATCAACTAATAATGATATTTTTCATATAATATTTTTTATAGCTTTATTTTCAGTAGTTGCTCAAGGAACAATTACACCTATATTAGCTAAAAAATTAGATTTAATAGATAATGATGAATCTGTATTAAAAACATTTAATGATTATAAGGAAAACAAAAGTACAAGTTTGATAGAATTTACAATAGATAAAAATAATAGTATTGCAAATAAAATGATAATGGATGCTAATATACCTGAGGATATTCTTGTAGTAATGATAAAAAGAAATGGAGATGTATTTGTTCCAAATGGTTCTACAAAAATTTTGCCAGGTGATATATTAGTTTTATCAGGAAATAAACTTAAATATTTTAATGAATATCGTGAAGAAAAAAGTACAACATTAACTGAATTTTCAGTTGATAAAAAAAGTTGTTTAATAAATAAGCCTATAAAAGATGCTGATGTTTTAGGTAGAGTACTTATAGTTATGATAAAAAGGGATGGAGAAGTATTAGTACCCAATGGGAATACGGTAATTTTGGAAGATGATATATTAGTTGTAACATCAAATAATGTTAAAGAATTAGAAAAGTTATTAAATGAATAAAAATTTTAAATATATTAAGTAATAAAAAATGATGCTCAAAATATTGAACATCATTTTTTATTTATTCAAAAGGTCTAACTCTTAATTTTATGCCTAAATCATCACATACTTTTTGGCTAGCTTTAATATCATCTTTACCAATACAATCAACTACAGTAAACACAACGTTTGGAATATAAGATTTGCATGATACTGCAAATTTTTTCATAGCATCATAAGATTCAATTCCAAATTTATTCTTAGTTATTTCATAAAATTCTTCAGCAGTTGGAGCATTAAGACTAATTGAAACTGTATCAATTAGGCCTTTTAATAAAGGAGCAATTTCTTTTTTATTGATTAAGTCGCCTAAGCCGTTAGTATTGATTCTTATTGTCATATTTGAATTTCTTTTCTTTATATATTTTGAAACTTCAATTATTGCATCTAATCTTTCTGTTGGCTCTCCAAATCCACAAAAAATAATTTCATCATAAAGATTTATATCTATATTTTCAAACTCAGTAATTACTTCTTCAGCAGTTGGTTCCTTTTCAAGCCATAAGCTATTAGTTTCAGACATTTTTTTTGTTGCTCTTAAACAAAATGTACAAGCACATGGACAACGATTAGTTAAATTTACATATATGTTTTTTTTAATTCCTTTTGACTCCATTTCTGAAATGGTTATATTTTTTAAATTTATAAAATTACCTTTATTGCTTGTATATAAAATAACCATAATACCTCTCTCCTTTATATTATTTTAATTCAGTTAAAAACTCTTCAAAACAAACACCTTGATTTTCTGGTAAATCTAATTCATTAGTGAATTTTAAACATTTGCTAATAAAAGTTGTAGCCTTTTCTACTGAGGAATAAAGGCTTTCACTTTTAACAATACTAGCAGATACAATAGAAGAAAAAACATCTCCAGTACCTGAACGGTCTATACCTATTTTTTCTACCTTTATTACACTATAAGGCTTGTCACTTTCAAATATAAAGTTTTCTATTAAACCTTGCCTTTGTAATCCTGTTATTACTATTTTCTTAGGACCTTGAAGTGATAATTTTTTACATAACATATGTAATTCTTCATGTGAAGGAGTTTGTGAAGGATAAGCTAAGTCTAACAACCTACAAAGTTCAGTAAGGTTAGGAGTTAAAACATCTGCATATTTAATTAAGTTTTGCATTTCTTTACACATTTCATCAGTATAAGTAGAATAAAGTTTTCCGTAATCACCCATAACAGGATCAATTAAAACTATATTGTCTTTTGTTTTAAATTTTTCTAAAAATTCTACTACTATTTTAATTTGTTCTTTTGATCCTAAAAATCCAGTACAAATTCCATCAAAATTTAATCCAAGGATTTCCCAATTATTTATATATTCTGTCATTTTAGAAGTATAATCTTCAAAGAAAAAATTATTGAATCCAGTATGGTTAGAAAGGATTGCTGTTGGTATAAAACAACATTGAACTTTAAGTGCAGATATAATAGGTAATGAAACTGCTATAGAGCATCTTCCAAAACCAGTAACATCATTTATAAGAGCAATTTTTTTCTGATTAAATGCCATATTTTTTCACATCCTTTAAATATTAATTATAAAAGAATAAAAAAGGAAAATCAATTTTTTAAAATTTGTAACGATACAATATATATAACTAAATTGATTTCCTTTTATTCGATTATTTTTTTAATATAAGGCCTTGTTTAAATTTAGATATAATATTTGTAATTCTTCCCTTTGTAGTATAATGAAGTGAATTTGTATAGCAATCAGGATCTTCAATAACGGATATAGGTAGAATAGGTGTTTTTTTATGAGCTAATCTATCATTAATATTCTTTAGATAAATATTTACAAATTTTAAATTTGGATTTAATAATAATAATTTTTTAAAGTATTTTTTAGCGTTAATTAAATTACCTATATAGTAAAAACTAATAGCATATTTAATTAAAAAATCTTCATTATCTAATAAAAGTTTACCAGCTTGAGTATTTACACTCTTATTTAAATAAAAAATTGCATCTTTATAATTTTCAACTTTAGTAAGTAATAATGCCAAAGTACATATTGAGTAATAATCATCCTCTTTTAAAGATAAAGCTATTTTATAGTTTTCAATTGCACTATTGTAATCTTTATTATTTGAATAATATTGTCCATATAACTTAAAATCACCATTAAATAATTTTAATGCATCATTTAAATATTTTTCGCTATTATTAGAATTAGAACAAATAGAATTATAAGCTAAAGAGCGCAATTCAATATAATTTTCTAAATTATTAATTTTTATATTTTTTAACGATTCATAACTAAGTGATTCATTGGAATATAATTTATTAAATAATATATCAATTTTCAAGTTAGGATAAATTGATAATAATTCATTATTTCTTAAGTTCCAATTAAAATTTTTACTTAAAAACTCATAAATATTTTTAGGCATATTTTTATTTGTAGTTATAAAAGTAATAATAGTTTCTTCAAATAAATAAAATAATGATTCATTTGAAGCAATTGGTAAAGAAAATAATTCATTCCATTTATCTTCTTGCAATCTAAAAGAAAAATTATTATATATTTCATGTAACTTTAAATTAAGAGGTTTTAAAAATGAATTAATATATTTTTGATAAGTTGCTGGAATTAATGGTTTTGGAGATAAATCAGTTAAAAGTTTACTATTTATATTTTCTAAAGCTAACTTTATAGATAAATCCCAGGGGCGTAATTTAAATAAAAAGTTATATAAGCTTTTAGCTTTTTGCAACTCATAAGAATAATGATAAGCATGAGCTAAATCAATTAATGATTCTAAATCGATTGAATTTTTAAGCCTTTTTAAATATTTCTCTAAGTAAATTATTGCTTTATCATATTGTTTATTTATAGTTAATAAATGTCCTAATTTTGCAAGACTGTATAAATCATTATCATTGATATTAATTGCTTCTCTAAAATAACTTAATGCCATAAGATTATCATTTTTATTTAAGTAATAACATCCAATCATTTTTAATAAATCTAAGTCTTTAGAATAAATTGAATATGCTTTAAATAGGCAATTTTTTTCATCTTCTATGTGATTTTCTTGAAGTGATAAATAAGCCTTTTCTCTTAATTCAAGATATTCATCAAGCTTTTTAGAGTCTAAATTATTTAAATATTTATATGTTAAAGGTAAAGGATTTTCTATATGATTAATAAATGAATCTAATAATTGAGAACTAAGTTTTGATTTTAATTTATCTTTATTTTTTATCCAATTAAATTTAGTATCAAAGAGTTTATAGGTTTTTGTTGTTAAATATTTGTGATTAGATAAAAACTTAATTAATTCTATACTTGCTAGTTCTTTTGAAGAAGATTCTAAAATAGGTGAAGTTAATAAATTAACCCATGAATCTATATTAAATCTAAGTACAGGATTATTATAAATTTCATTTGCTTCATCAATAAACTTATCTATAGTATCAATTGATTTACTATCTATAGAAGAATTTATTAAAGCTGATAAAATATCAAAATTTGAACTTCCAAGTAAAGATAAGTTTAAGTCATTAATAGAAGTTTTAGCTAAGGATAAAGCTTTATTATAAGCTGATTTTAGTTTTATTAACTCATTAGCATTTGTAGAATTACTTAATTCAGTATATGCATCTTTAATTACATCTATATTTTTAGTAGGATTTATACCTAATATAGCCCAACAACTCATGATTATAAAATATCCTCCTATTCATCAAAATTATTAAATAATATGTAATTTATTTAAGAAAAATTAGTGGAAAAATAAAAATTGATGTATATACACATTCTATAATAAATAGAAAATAATGTAAAATAAAACAAGAACAATTTTTTTTACATTATTTTTCTGAGGTATATAAATATAATGTTGATATGAAAAGAAAATTATAAAAAATATGAATTAGGGGTAAATAAAAAGAAAATATAATAGTAATAAGCAAAAAAATGAAATAAAAAAATACATTAAGATATCTTTTGATACAAATTATTGCTTATTGATGAAAAACATAATAATAAAATAGTTTAATTATGTTGAAAGAGTAAAGTGAAAATGTAAAAATAATTATTATAAAAGTTTTGAGAATTAGAGCAAAAGATATTATTAATTTTAATGGAGATATAGTTTATAGGGTATATTCTAGTAGACCATATGAAATTATGAGAGAAGAAGTCATTTACTTATGTATAAATGGAGGGAAAAGTTATGGAATTGAATATTAATAAAATTAAAGCTGTAATATTTGATATGGATGGAGTAATATTTGATACAGAATTAGTATATTTAAAAGTTTGGTCAGAAGTTTTTGAAAAGTATGGATATAAATTAAAAAAAGAAATTTATATTCAAGTTTTAGGAACAGGAAGAGAGAATGTAAAAAGGGTATTTTTAAATAATTATGGTGAAGACTTGCCAATAGATATTATGTATAAAGAAAAGGATGAAAATTTAGATAGGGCTGTAGAATTAGGAGTTTCATTAAAGGCAGGAGCTTACGAAATATTAGCAAATTTAAAAAATAATAATTTTAAAATTGCATTAGCAACTTCGGCAGCTAAGGAAAGAGCTTTAAAGCAGTTAAAACAAGCTGATATAGAAAAGTTTTTTGATGTAATAATATCAAGAGATGATGTTAAAGAAACTAAACCTAATCCAGAAATATTTTTAAAGGCTGCTGAAAAGTTGAATGTTTTACCAAGTGAATGTATAGTAATTGAGGATTCTAGTGCAGGAATAAGAGCAGCATTTAATGCTAGAATGATAGCTATACATGTTGTAGATTTAAAGGAAGCAGATGAAGATATATTAAATCATTGTTATAATAGTTATAAAAACTTAAATGAAATACAAAAAGTATTAATAAAAAAATAAAAATATATTAAATAAGCTGGAATTAATATATCTCCTATAACTACATAGGAGACATAATGATTCTAGTTTTTATTTTTTAAGTAATCTTCTCTAAATTCTAAAGGTGTTTTAGAAGTTGTTTTTTTAAATACTGTACTAAAATAACTTTGGTTATTATAACCGACAGATAAAGAAATATCAAGTAATGATAAATTATGGTTTTTTAATAATTCTTTACTTTTTTCAATTTTATAATTATTTAAATAGTTAATAAAGGTTAATCCTGTTTCTTTTTTAAATACACTACAAAAATAGCATTTATTAATATTTAATTCAGCACAAATATCATCTATTAAAATTTCATTTGAATAATTTTTTTCAATATATTTAATTGCATGGTTAACACATGGAGATATATTTTGAAGATTATTAAATTTTCCAATATGATTACTAATAATATATGTATGCAATTTGATTATATTATTAATCCATTCTTCAGTTAAAATATTAATTTCACTATTATTATTAGAAAGTTCCTTAGTACTATAAGGTCCTATTAGCAAATACATTTTAGAATTATCATAATGATTAAATGAAATACAACTAAAAGAAATATCATTAGTAATATTAAAAGATGTTGTATTTGAAATAAAATTTAAGTTTTTAACAATTTCTATGGCTTTTGATGTATAAAATGAAATATCAATTTTTGAATCATGATTATGAGTAAAAATAGTTTGGAAATTATAATTTAATAATAATGTAGGAACAGTAAAGCAATTAAAAAAATTAGTTAATATATTTGAAATCATAGAGATTATATCCCCCCTAAAAAATATGCATAAAAGTATAAAAATATTGTTAAAAAAAATATAAATATTGTTAAAACTAACTAATAAAATATATGTTATTATGTTATAAGTAAATGATAATCAATATCAATTATTATGAATTAAAATAAATAAAATGTCAATGAAGATAAATTTATAAATTTGGTTTTAGGGGGATATAATTTATGTTAAAGAAAAAGATATGTCAATTATTAGCGGCTGTTATGATAACAACAACTGTAATGGGTTCAAATGTACACGTTGTTTGGGCTACTGAAAGAACTGATGTTATAGATGTTCAATCATTTTCAGAAAAGAAATTCCAAACTGGAACATATATTGTTAAAAATTCAACAGAATATATTGGAGATTCAACATCATCAATAGGTACAAGCATGGCTAGAAAGGCATTAAAAGAAGATACTGTTATAACTGTTTCAGAAGATAAAACAACTATGACACTTAAGTTTGCAGATGATATGTATAAGATGATGAAAAATATAAAAGCAACTTTAGATGGTGTTAACTTAAATTCTGTTAATAATGAAGAAGATAAATCTATTACTTTTGAAGTTCCATCTGCAGAAGCAAAAGTAAGAATAGATATGACTATAACAATTATGGGAAAAGAAGTATCTTTCTTAGTAACAAATGATATCAGTACAATTCCAACAATTGATAACTCATCAGATAAAGATGAAGATCAAAATCAAGGAAATAAATTAGCTGATGGAAAGTATATAATAGCAAATAAGACATTAAAAAGTGGTGGAGATAGTCAAAGTGGAATAAGAAACTATATAGATGCTAATTCTATAGTAACAGTTAAAGATGGAAAAGTTACTGTAACTATGAAGTACAATAAGGATGGATTAGAAACAGTAAAATCAACAAACTCAATAACAATAGATGGAAATGAAGTTGCGTTTGTTAAAAATGAAGATGGATCAATAAGCTTTAATGTAGATTCAATAGACAAGCTTTATACAAGAGTAAAGATTAACTTAACATATTTTAATGAAGGTCTTCCAGAAGTTGTATTCCCAGGAAAGCTACATACTGTTGATGTTGACTTATTACATGAAGGTGAATTAAGCGAATATAAAGAAAATGACTCTTCAACAGATTCAGGAAATAATGGTGAAACAAATAAACCAGGAAATGAAAACAATAGTGGAAATGCTGGAAATGAAGATTCAAATAATGGTGGATCAAATACTAATGATTCAAACAACAATGGATCAAACAGTGGAACAACTGAAGTACAAGGTACTAAAGTTTATGTAGGAAAGAATACTGTAACTCATGAAAATGAAATAGGCCTTAATATGGCAAGAAAAACTTTAAGTGAAGATGTAAAAGTTGAAGAAGTAAATGGAAAGACATATGTTACATTAACATTTACATCTATGGGATCAACAATGATGAGTAACCATAAGATATATGTTAATGGAAATGAAGTAAATACAACTAAAACAGTAAATAATGAAATTGTTAGCTTAAAGTTTGAAGTTGGAAGTTTAAAGGATTCAATAAAAGCATCAGCTTATGTTAGTATGATGGGTAATAATGTTGAATTTGGAGTTAACATATTAGAGGATACATTAAAATTAATTACAGATGGATCAGCTAATATTGGTGGAACAACTAGTGATTCAGCAACTAGTGGAAATACAAACAACAATGCATCAAGTGGTGTTTCAAATTCAAATACAAATAATGAAGAAATAAAAATAACTAAGGGTAAATTATATTCTATTCAAAATAGTGTAACTCATGAAAATGAAACAGGAAGATCTATGGCTAGAAAGTATTTAAACTCTACTTCTAAAGTTGAAGAAATAGATGGAAAATACTATGTTACTTTAACTTTCACTGGAGCAGCATTTATGCAAAACCATGAAGTTTATGTAAATGGTAAGAAAGTTAATGTTACTAAGAGTACAAGTGGTGATACAACAAATGTTAGATTTGTACTTTCAAGCTTAAGCGATAGTATAAAAGTTAAAACTTTCGTAGTACCAATGTCTAGAGGTGTTGAATTTGGTGTTACATTATTAGAGGATACTTTAACATTCATAAAAGAATATACAGTAGAAACATTACCACAAACAGGAGCACCAATAGGGGCTGGAGCTGTTGCAGGATTAGGATTAATGTTAACAACAGCAGGAACTGTTTTAGTAAGAAAAAGAAAGTAATTTAACAAGAAGTATAAGAGGGGGGAAATAAAATAGCATGTCTATTTATTTTCCTCCTAATTTAGGTTTATTGATAGAGGAGAAAAGAAAATGAAAATATTAAGCAAGATTAAAGGAATGTTAATAGGAACAATGGCTTTAGGGTTAATATTTACTATAGGAACTAAAAATATATATGCAACTGAAAATGAAATTACAAGTGGGATATACCAAGTTGAAAATGATGTATATCATGAATCAGAAATAGGAATGTCAATGTCAAGAACATATCTTTTACCAACTATGAATGTAGAAGTAACAAGAGACCATATAATATATACTGTTGGATTTGCAGGAAGTGAATTTATGGAAAACTATAGAATGAAAGTTAATGGGCAAGAAGCTCCAGTTGAAATGGTAGAAGAAAATAGTGAAGATGGAACTGTTAAATTAAAGGTTGCAGTTGATAAAGTAGATGCAGATATGGATGCTATAATTTATGTTGGTCCTATGGAAAGAGATGTTGAATTTAAAGTTATACCAAAAATGGAAACATTAACATTGTTAGAAGCAATTGAAGAAAAGGAAGACTTAAAAGAAGAAGTTAATGTTGAAATTGAAGAAGAAACATTAAAGGAAGAAAATTTAATTGGTAAACAAGAAAAGAAAGATAATAAAGGTATTTATGCTATAGCTGGTGTGGCTGCAATAGTTGTAATTGGAGGAGTTATAGCTATTGTAAAATCAAAGAAAAAATAATAAGAATACCTAAATAAAAATAGGAAGGTTATGTATTATGAAATTTAAAAAAGTTATGTCTCTGATGACAGCTGGTATTATGGCATTAAGTATGATAAGTTGTGGGTCAGTAGAAAATGAAAAAAAAGTTACAAATACTGCAAGTAAAGAAGAGGTAGTTGTTTCTACATCTGTAGCAGTTACAGAAATATTAGATGCCTTAGGAGTGAAGGTTTCAGGGGTACCAAAGACATCATATGAGTTACCAGAAAGTACTAAAGGGGCAGTTGAAATTGGAAATCCAATGAGCCCAGATTTAGAAATAATTAAATCACTAAATCCAACATTAGTAGTATCTGTAGATACTTTAGGTTCAGATTATATGAATTTATTTAAAGAAAATAATATTCCAAGTGAATTTGTATCTTTAGAAAGTTTAGATGGATTAAAGAATGCAATAAATACATTAGGAGAAAAGTTTAATAAAAATGATGAAGCAAAGGCTTTATTAGAAAAGATAGAATCTAAGGAAAAAGAAGCTAAAGAAAAGGCAGCATCTTTAGAAAAGCCAGAAGTTTTAGTATTATTTGCAGCTCCAGGATCAACTATGATAGCTACAGCAAAATCTTATATTGGAAGCTTAGTAGAAATTGTTGGTGGAAAAAATATAGTTGAAGATAATAGCAAATCATTTACAACTTATAATAAAGAGGATTTAGCATTACTTAATCCAAAAAAGATTTTAGTTATGGTTCATGCAATGCCTGAAGAAACAAAAGCTGCATTAGAAAAGGAAATGGCAAGTGATATTGCATGGCAAAATATAAGTGCTGTAAAAGAAGGAAAAGTAATTTATTTAGATAATAATTATTTTGGAATGAGTGCAAACCTTAAGGTTATTGAAGGATTAGATATGCTAAGTGATATAGTTCATGGTAGCGGGGAATAATTATGAGAGTTTCAAATAAAAAGTTTAAAATATCATTTATATTAATATCATTAATAGTATTATTAGCAACAGCATTAGTATCACTAAAATTAGGAAGTGTTAATATAACATTTAAAGAACTTATAACTGGGCTATTTTCAGGGAGTTCAGAGGGTAATATAGGTATTATTAAGGATTTAAGAATGCCTAGAGTTATAATAGCTGTATTAGTTGGAGCTAATTTAGCAATAGCAGGTGTTTTATTACAATCAGTAATAAGAAACCCACTAGCTGATCCGTATATAACTGGAATATCATCAGGTGCTTGTGCAGTTACGGTATTTTTTATGGTGTTTGTACCAGGAGTAACTAACTTAAGACCTATATTTGGATTCTTAGGAGGGTTAATATGCTGTGTAATTATTTATCTTATGGCATATAAAAATGGATTATCTCCAATAAGAATTGTATTAGCAGGTGCAGCATGTAATGCATTATTAGGTGGAATTTCATCTATGATTACTGTAAGTGCAGGATTAGGATCTTCTAATATTCAAAAATGGATGATGGGAAGTTTAGCAACAGTTAATTGGAGTAATGTACATATATTACTTATTTATTCTGTAATAGGTATAATAGCAGCATTATTATTAGGAAAGGTTTGCAATATACTAGCCTTAGGAACTAAAAATGCTAGAAGCTTAGGATTTAATTCAGATTTATATATGATAATAGTTACTGCCGTAGCAGTATTTTTAGCAAGTATATCTACTGCAATTGCAGGAGTTATATCTTTTGTTGGATTAGTTGTTCCACATGTTTGTAGAATCATAATAGGCTCAGATCACAAGTATTTAATTCCTTGTAGTGGAATTGTAGGTGGATTTTTAGTTTTATTTGCAGATACTATTGGAAGAATGGCAATGAGACCTAATGAAATACCAGTAGGAGTTGTAACAGCAATATTGGGAGCACCATTTTTCTTGTATCTTTTAAGAAGGAGTGACTTAAAGTAATGATAAAGGCGAAAAATTTAAATTTCTCTTATGATAAAGATAAGACATTTATCAATAATTTAAATGTTGAAATAGAAAAGGGAAAAGTAACAACTATATTAGGGCCAAATGGAAGTGGTAAATCTACTTTATTAAGTATATTTGCTGGATTAAATAAGCCTTCATCTGGAGATGTAATAATTAAAGGTAAATTTATAAAGTCATTAAAACAAAAGGAATTAGCACAAGAAATTGCAACTGTTCATCAACAAAATACTGTACCGAGTGATATTACAGTAAAAGAGTTGGTTTATTATGGAAGAATACCTCGCAAAAAGTATTTCCAAGGAAATAGTAATGAAGATGAAGAAATAGTAGAATGGGCAATAAAAAGAACTGGTCTTGAAAAATTAAAGGATAAGTCAGTTATGAGTATGTCAGGTGGAGAAAGACAAAGAGCATTTATTGCAATGGCACTAGCACAAAAAAGTGAAATATTATTTTTAGATGAACCAACTACATATTTAGATATTTATCATCAAGTTGAAATATTAGAGCTTGTTAAGGAGTTAAATGAAGAAAGTAATTTAACTGTTGTTATGGTGTTACATGATATTAATCAAGCAATAAAATATAGTGATAATATAATAGTTATGAAGTTTGGTCAAGCAATTGCAAGTGGAAAAGTAAATGAGGTTATAAATATGAATTTACTTAATGATGTTTATAAAATTGGTGGATTCATAAGTGAAATAGAAAAAGAAACTATATTTGTACCATTAAAATTATAAATAACATTGAATAAATCTATACATTATTCTTAACTAGTTTATAGTTTTTAGTGAGTAGTTTGTAGTTAATATTGAAATTCAACTTAGGTTGAATTTCTTTAAATATATTTTCAGAGGCTGTTGCATTAAGAATAAATACTACAATATATTGTGTTAATTTTTAATTATAAAAACAATATTATTGTATATAAAATTTTTAGTACGACAGCCCATTCATTTGTATAATAAGTAAAGATTAATTTAAATATTACAACTTGTATAAAGAATATATTTAATAATTAATAAAATTTAGAAGATAAAATAGTAATTAAGATATTTAATTATAAATTTTAGGGAATTTTAATAGTTATTTAAATATATTTTTTTTTTTAAAGAATAATTACTTTTAAAAATGAGAATTCAAATTTGAGTTCTCATTTATATTTTTTTCGACATAAAAATATAAATTATTTTATATAAAAAACTTAAATTTATAAAAAAATTAAGTTTAATTAAATTAAAAAAATAATATATTTTTATCAAAAAATGTAAAAAATATAATTGGTTAGGAGGGAAGTGGGTGGTATTATTATGAATAAGTAGGATAAAGTGGTAAATAAAAGTATTAAATGAAAAAATAAGAAAATAATAATTTGGAATTATATTATTATGATAATTTAATTAGCACAAAATATAATTACTTTTTGGAAAAAGATGAAAATGTTTTCTTGTGGCACTTGATTATAAAATTCAGATTTAATTAATGTTATTTAGTGTTATTGATAGCTAAATTTTAAGTTTAGTTTGAAATATTAAATATTAAGTAAAGGAGGTTAAGGAACGAATAGAATGAAGATAAAAGGTAGTAAGTTAAAGTTTTATTTAAAAATTTTGAATTTATTTTTAATTATCAATATGATAATAGGATGTTTTCCTAGGAGCTTAACTATCGCAGATGCTGTTATAAATAGTGATGTAGCTAATACAAGAAAAGCTAGTGATACAAATGCTGATTATTTAGCGTCTGCAACATTTTATAATTATTATAGTAATTATAATTTAAATTCTAATTATAATAATTCAATAAATCATAATGATGAATATTATGATAAGCAACATTATTCATTTGAGACATTTAACAGAAAAATATCTGATTATGATAAAGAGAATAATATGCTTTATCCATTATATTTTGGAGATTTCTGGAGAGCGGCAGGTAACAACTCTAATGGAACAGTTTCAAATCCTATAACTGGACAACCGTTACTTATAAATGGGCAAGCTACAGCTACAAATTTTTATTGGGCTTTAAATAGAGCAAATCGTTCAAGTGTTGGAAATTATATTAAATATGATGCATCAGTTCAAGGAATTGTAAGTGAGAAGTTAGACACTAATGGAAATATTACACAAGATAAAGAAGCTATATTAGATTTAGATAATATAAATACTAAAGATTATAATTATGATTTTAATAGTATTACTGTTGATAATGGGAGTATGAATAAAGGAATTGTAAGTGAAAAAGATGGACATTCTGATGTATTAAAAATTAGTTTAAATAATGCAACTCCAAATGTAACAAAATCATTTAGAATAGAGCTGCCTATAATCTCTGAAAATTTTTCAGATTATAATAAATACTTAACATTTGATATATATTCAGAATTGGAGGGGAAAGGAGCTCCATTTATAGCTTTAAAAGATAAGGATAGTAGGCAAATAGCTGGATGGGCAAATGGATTTACTGGAGATGAATATTTTGATAATGAATTAGAAAATGGCAAGTGGAAGACAATTGTAATTGACTTAGAGAAATTAAGAGAAAATACAAACTCTAGTAATGGGGTATGGCAACCAGAAAATTTTGATTTTTATAATATAGTTAGTTTATGGATAGGACATTGGTCTAAGGGAAGTATTTATATTGATAATATAAAATTTTCAAGGGATTTATCTACAAAAGTAGTCGAAAGAGTAGAATTACCTTATTTTAAGGAGACGTTTGTAAGTGAGAATGGGGAAGTTGTTAAAGGATTAGAATTCCCATTTAAAATAAGAGTAAAAAATGATTGTAATTACTATGTGTTTAGTAGTGGTAAGTCAGGATATAAAGAAGACAATAGTACTGTTACAGATTTAGTAAGAATTAATGAAAAGCGAACACACTTAGATTATTGGTTTGATGTAAGTGATGATGATAGTAATATAGTTAAAGATATGAATGGTGTGAATGGATGGGGTGGGAGTATAAATGAACCAGGTTATTTTCCGTTCAATAAGCCTGAAGATGGAAGTAAAATAGAAAATCTGAATTATGGCTTTGGAACTAAATTAGAAATACCATTTACATTAACTCAAGATGGTCAAGTTAAAACAATAAATAATAATGAAAAAAGGGATATACAATTCAATTTTAAAGGTGACGATGATGTTTGGGTGTACATTGATGGTAATTTAGTATTAGATATGGGTGGTGCACATAGCCAAACAGTGGGAAATATAAATTTTAAAAATAGAACAGCAACAGTTGATAGGGTTATAAAGGGATCTTTTAGAAGTCATAATTTATATCAAGAAACAGGAAAATCAATAAAGAACTTCACATTATCTAATGATTCTTATATTAATGGTGACACAAGTCAAGGGTTGGTCTTATGTCAATATTTTGGACACAAAAAGTCAAACTTTTTTATGCTGCACTTCTAGCTAATAATTCACATTGTTCTGGTGTCATGTAATTAATAGAAGAGTGT
>OGGV01000485.1_pt1 | contig 27238 bp, 17 predicted proteins | sample 1571301 | NCBI WGS metagenome assembly OGGV01 (sample SAMEA2582072, study PRJEB24529) | metagenome | biome: Human gut stool | place: China | collected 2011
TATAGATGCCGCACGTTTTGAGGCATCAACAATTGTTAGACAGACGTGGCCGGACCTTCCGGAAGAATTAAGTTATCCGATTTTAGAGATGAGCCGTCCGGACGACAAGGAATCACGCCCGTTCATGAGTTATACCTTGACCGCTTCCGCTACCCCGATATTCATCCAGCGATTCGCCGAGGATCAGATAAAGCCCCGGCTTAGCAGCGTGCAAGGTATTTATCGTATCGATGTAAGCGGAGCGACCCCTATGGAATGGCGCTTGGAATACGATAGCCGCCAGCTACGGGATCTGGGGATCACGATAGAGGATATCCAATCGGCGATCAGCCAATATTACAAAAAAGAGTTCCTTGGAACCGCTAATATGGGACAAGGAGATACCAGCAAGGAATGGATTCGTCTGGCGTTAATGCCGGAAAAGATCACGAATGGGTTCGAACCATCGCATATCACCGTCGCAAACAAAGATGGTAGCTTAATCCGGCTGGATCAATTGATAAAGGTAACCCGGCAAGAAGAGGCCCCGCAAAGTTACTACCGGATCAATGGTTTAAACTCTATTTACCTGTCTATCCGTGCGGAAGAGACTGCCAACCAGTTGCAATTAGCCAAGAAAGTGAAGGAAGAAATGAAACATATCCGCACCTTGCTTCCTCCCGGTTACGAGATCCATACCAGTTACGACGCTACCGAATTTATCCAAGAAGAATTGGATAAAATCTACGTCCGTACAGGCTTGACCATCTTGATCCTCTTGCTCTTCGTTCTGCTGATTACCCGGAATGTACGTTATCTGTTCTTGATCATCATCAGTTTAAGTATCAACCTGTGTATAGCCGTCATCCTTTATTATTTATTAGGGTTGGAGATGCAATTGTACTCGCTGGCGGGTATCACGATCTCTCTCAGCTTGGTGATCGATAATACGATCGTGATGACCGATCATATCCGGCACCATCATGACCGGAAAGCGTTCTTGTCTATTCTGGCGGCCACTTTGACGACTATGGGCGCCCTCGTGATCATCTTCTTCTTGGATGAGAAGATACGGTTGAACTTACAGGATTTCGCTGCTGTCGTGATCATTAATCTGGCCGTATCTTTGTTCATCGCGTTATTCTTGGTTCCGGCATTGATCGACAAGATGAATTTGCACCGGAAGAAAGTCGCTTCTTCTTCCCCAAAAGCCCGGAGTCATTGGAGACAACATCCGGTGGTCCGTCCGATACGGTCGTTCATACACCGTTTCCCAGTCTATTTCTCTCATTATTACCGGGCGCAGATCCGTTTCCTTTGCAATTGGAAAAAGCTGGCTTGCCTTATTCTAGTACTGGCTTTCGGACTACCGATATTTTTATTGCCGGAGAAGATCGAGCCGGAAGAGAAGGATCTATCCGCAAGGGACTCTTTGTGGATCGCTCGCTACAATGAATTCGCGGCGAAAGGTATTTGGAAGGAAACGATAAAACCTATCGTCGATAAGAGTTTGGGAGGAACCTTGCGCCTATTTGTCCAAAAGGTATACGAGGGAAGTTATTTTACCCGGAATGAAGAAACGGTATTAAGTATCAGCGCTTCCATGCCGAACGGTACGACCCTTGATCAAATGAACCACTTGATCAACCGAATGGAGGCTTACTTGAGTACCTATAAGGAAATACGGCAATTCCAGACCAGTATCTATAACGCACGTCAAGCCAGTATCAACGTCTATTTCACCCGTGAGAACGAGCGAAGTGGTTTCCCCTACACCTTGAAAAGCAGGGTGATTAGCAAAGCGTTGGAATTAGGTGGTGGAAGTTGGGGCGTATGGGGACTTATGGACCAAGGTTTCAGCAATGATGTCCGTGAGAACGCAGGTTCTTTCCGGATCGAGATGTACGGATATAATTATGACGAGTTATACGAATGGGCGGAGAAACTACGGGAGAAATTGCTTACGTATCGCCGTATCAAGGAAGTATTGATCAATTCCGAGTTTTCTTGGTGGAAGGATGATTATCAGGAATTCTACTTCAACTTGAATAAATCCCGTATGGCGCAAGCGGATATATTGCCTATCGATTTATTCGCGTCTATCCGGCCTGTTTTCGGTAAAGATATCTACGCAGGTACCATCGTCGTTGATAACGAGACGGAAAAGCTAAAACTTTCTTCTCGCCAATCAAAGGAGTTCGATATCTGGAGTATGCAATATGTACCTCAAACCATCCGTGATAAATCCTATAAGTTGTCCGAACTCGCTATCGTCGAGAAAAGCCAGACCCCTCAACAGATAGCGAAAGTAAACCAGCAATACAGGCTCTGCCTGCAATATGAATATATCGGAGCCTCCTCACAAGGCGAGAAGATACAGAAAAGGGAACTTAGAGAGTTTAACAAGATCCTGCCTATGGGATATACGGCTAAAGCGGAAAAGAACTATTGGTCATGGGATCAGAAAGATAATAAACAATATGCGTTATTATTCTTGATCATCGTTATTATTTTCTTTACGACCAGTATCTTGTTTAATTCCTTGAAACAACCGCTGGCGGTCATTTTTGTCATACCGATCTCTTATATCGGGGTATTCCTGACCTTCTATTGGTTCAAACTGAACTTCGACCAAGGTGGATTCGCCTCCTTCGTTTTATTATGCGGTATCACGGTAAACGCCAGTATCTATATCTTAAACGAATATAACCAAATTCGGGAACGGATACCCGCTATTTCCCCAATCCGTGCTTATCTAAAGGCATGGAACGCCAAGATCACACCGATTTTCCTAACCGTTATATCGACCATACTCGGATTTATCCCGTTCATGCTAGGCACCGATAAAGAAGCCTTTTGGTTCCCGCTCGCCGCCGGAACGATAGGCGGCCTTATCATGTCTATCCTAGGCATCTTCTTTTATTTACCGATATTTACGCTGAAAAAAGAACGGCATTAAACAGGAATACGTATCTTTAACGGATAAATCGTTAATCAAATTCATTAAACTTATGAGACACATAAATTATTTAGTATTGCTTCTGGTAGCTTGCTGCGTAGGTGCTTGCAGTTCCCCGAAAAATGATACGAAAGATGCTTATCCGATGTTCTGGACTTGGTTGGATTACCAGCCCGGAATGAATTTCGACTCCATCTGTACGATCATGAATGAGGCGGGGATAGACGGTGTCATGCTAAACGCCCCTACTCCGGATGATTATCGGGCCGCTATTCCCATCGCCCAGAAACATGGTATAGAGGTCTACGCTTGGTTATGGACGATGAATCCGGAACATGACCGAGACGCTATCTTAAAAGAACATCCCGAATGGTTCAGCGTAAACCGCAATGGACAAAGCTTGGCCGATACGACCGCTTACGTGGATTACTACAAATTTATGTGCCCCGCCTTACCCGAGGTACGGGAGTTTATCAAGAAGAAAATAGAAGCTTACTGCGAGGTAGAGGGTTTGAACGGTATCGCTATCGATTACAACCGTTTCGTGGATGTTATCCTGCCGACTACCCTTTGGCCGAAATACGGAAGACCAAGAATATCCGCAATGGGATTTTGGTTATCACCCGGCCATGATCGAGAAGTTCAAGGCCGCTTACGGATATGATCCAAAAGAACAAGAAGATCCCTCGCAAGACGAGAAATGGCTCCAATTCCGTTGTGACCAGATTACCGAGGTCGCTAATATGATCGCCGACGTGGTTCACTCTTACGGCAAGAAAATGGCAGCCTCTCCTTTCCCTACGCCCAAGATGGCATCCAAAATGGTTCGTCAAGACTGGGGGAAATGGAATCTGGACATTGTCTTCCCCATGGTATACCATAACTTCTACACGGAAGATATTAGTTTTATCTCAGACTGTATGATAGAGGATGTCCGGGATAAGAACCCGAAAACCACGCTTTACTGCGGACTGATGGTAGCCGACGATATAGAGAATGCCATGGATGCCGCACTGAATCATGGGGCGGAAGGAATCTCTATCTTTACCGTATCCGCTTTGCGCACTCCGGAAAGCCGTGCGATGTTCAAGGCTTATGCAGATAGTGTTCGTGCGGTTCGTGCCGAGAACAATGGGGTGAATCCGGCTTTATCCAAGAGCACCAAAGTAACGAATCCTTTCGAGAGCATGGATATCTTGAATAGGATAAACGCAAAGATCAAAGAACTCGCCAACGTGCCTATTCCGAATATCGCCGATTATAAATTGGTGAACGAAAAAGGTGCCACGAAATACTACGAGGTCAAAGAGCTGAACACAGGAAAGACATTCTGCGTAGACTTTTACTTCTACGGAGGTATTCTTTCCGGATGGAATGTTACGGTTAAATAAGTACTTGATAATAGCTATTTTTACGCGGCCTACCTCGTAAATTCATGAGGCAGGCCGTATGCGTAAACACCCCTATTCCAGAACGCCGAAACAAACAATCACCTTTAACGAGGAGACACCTCGCCTCATTGAAGGGAACTTGCCCTTATTACCGTCCGAACAAGAAAGTACGCTATGCCGCGGGATTCGTAAGCCTATTGGAGAGCTTGCCACACAAACAGATGCTCTCCGTTATCCCGGGACTCATGAGGCACTTCAGCCGGCGCACTTACTACCGTGTCCGCAAGGGAGAAAGGCCGCTCTCACCCTCCGAGCAACAGGTCGTATTGAATGCGCTTAAACGCTGTGGGGTGAAGGAACCAAAAGACTTCGACGCTTATTTCGAGGAGTACGACTGGTAAACCAAGGAAGAGAGGCTTGTGCCATTACCCATGTTACGGATGTGCCATCGCAGTGGCACGCCTTTGCCATCGAGGTGGCACAACTGTGCCAATAGCATGGCACATCATTGGCACCACAAAGTACTATTAATAAAGCAATTGGAATAATATCACGGAGTCACCTCCCAGCATTTCCATCCTTTGTTGGCACAGATATATACAATGTAGGAACGGACATGATAGTGTGGGAACTTCACCTTGGTATCCTTGGCGTAGGCGAGCACTTGCGCCACGTCCTCGGGACGGGGATCGCTGAGCGCCAGCATGCGCTCCGCTTCTTTCGCTTTGAAATACTTGAATTCCGCCAACCGGTCGTCCTTGTAATAGTCCGTGCCGGGGATACCGGTCATCTCGAAATTGGAACGTCCCGCCGAATTGTTCTGCTCGATGGCGAACGTATAGCAGCTGCTCAGGTAACGGGAACAAAGCTCGAAGAAGGAGCAACGGATGAAATTCTCGTTGATCTTGTCGAACACCTGCGCAGGGAACTGACCGAGGTATTGCTCGAAGTAGTTTTGCACCAGCGGCTCAAAACGACGCTCCTCGGTGAAACGCTCGTAAGTGGGGACATAGCGTTGGGCATTTCCCTCGATATGATTCATCTCGTTGTAATAGTCCATGTAGATGCTGCGCATCGTGAGGTTGGGCAGCACCATGCGGTAATTACTCCGCAGCGTGGTCATGCCCAGATAAAAGAGGCTGACCGGATAGATGCTCTTGTCGAAGAATTTCCTCTTGTTGAACTTGCTGGACAGGTCGGAAACGTTATAGGACAACTCATCATCGATCACCAAGGCGTCCTGCATCTCCTTGGCGTTCTCAAGGGAAAGAGTCAGATGACGGATCCAACCGATATCCGTACGCAGGTTCTCATCCACCAGCTCACTAGGGATTCCACCTTTACGAACGGCGAATTTCTTGAAGAAATAGGTCAGGATCGTGGAATTGAACAAGGGTTCGGCCTCCGGCAAGAAGCGATAACCATCGTAATTATTCACGATCAATTGCCAAACATCATCGAACCGATCCTGCCCCTCCGTATAGGTATCCAGCACGTAACGCAAGTAGACCTCCGCTTCCTTATACGTGAAGCCCAGCATACTCAGGAATTCCGGTTCCAAGATCAGGATCTCCGCTATATTATATCCGCTTGTCAAGTCATCCATCGTAACGGGAAGAACCCCCGTGCAGAAACAGGTACGGATACTCCCCTCGCCAATACCCGCCTTGATCACCTTGAAGAAGGTGCGCAGGAAACTGTCCTTCGTGGTTACCTGCTCATAGAGCGGATCCTTGTAGGCCGTCAATAGCTGATTGGTGAAATTATCGTACTCATCGATCAGCACATACACTTTTGGCAATCCATGCTCGCGGGCGTACCCCAAAGCTTCCTCAAGCATCTTGGAAGCATCACCACGGCTAGAGAACCGGAAGTCCTTAAAACAAGTCCCGGTTATGCGTCACCATGATCTCCACCGCAGAACAATTCAGGTCATTGAAATTCCGTTCCAACCCCTCCATGTCATCAGCCATCACCATCTTGGAGAAATCATAGCGCACGACCATATACCGATTATGTTCCTCCGTCGGGTGCTCACCGATCCAAGTCCTGCCGAACAGCTCCTCGAACCGATCGGCCTTGGTGCGGTCATAGTAACACGCCAAGGTAGAGATAAGCAAACTCTTGCCGAAACGCCGGGGACGGAGGAAAACAGGAGCGTTATAATCTTCCAAGCTCGGGATGAAATCGGTCTTATCCACATAATAATAACCACGTTCCCGTAAATCTACGAAATCCGCTACCGCATAAGGAATCGTTATCCGTGCCATAAGCTTTCTTTTTTCAGATTAGTCGCACAAAGATAAAAATAAAAAGTGAGATAAAGTTATATCCTTCACGAGGCAGGTTAGGCGAAACTATAATTCTGAATATTCACTTCTAGTTGAATCTAGGACCTAAAATATTCTATTTTTTTCTTGCACGCTTAATTTTTTTTGATAACTTGCGCACATACTAGAACGTAGATAACGTTTATCATTCTGCTTACAGGTCGCTTTTCGTATAGCTATATTGCAATATAGCAAACGAAAATGAAAAAAACCGGTATAATCACTTATCCGGTCCCTCTCAATTAATTCATCAGTTACATGACTATCCAATAAATTTGTTTAACTTAAAATTCAACTATATGCAAAAACTAAAAACAAAAATAACAGGACTTGCATTTTTCTTAGTCATAGTATGTATAAGCTGTGATAAAGATGATAGGCTGGTCGGCTTTGTAAGCATGATTGCGCTCGAAAATAATAATATCTGTCTTGTAGCAATTCATGAAGGTCCGAAGCTTGGTGTAACCGGCTTGAATTTCTCGAATGCCATACAACTGTATATCCCCGATAATCGTACAGTTAAGCTTGCCTATACAATAAAATTCAATTGTAGAGCTTATGATCCAGCCATAGATGGTGTGATATTGGATGCTTTTACCATACCTCACCCTTCGGAATCTTATGACCCACGGGACCCAAACTCTGAATATCTTTCGAACAAAGTCCCTATGTATATTGCTGAAAATGTTGAAATAATTAAATACGAACTGGAATGAAAACAAATAATTTGATATATCTTTTAGTGATTGTGCTTTTGTCTTCAATACATTGCGATGTTAATGCGCAATATTATTGGTCACAAAATAGGAAAATCGCTTTAACCCCAGACTCATCACACCTTGTGTTGAATATAGAAGCCGATTTAATCCGAACTCCAATGCTAAGTTCGGATTATAAGGGATTTAATGAAATATCGCCGAACATCATTGTAAAAGAAAATAAATCCAATATCTTTTCTGAAAATGATTTTAAAGCATACGAGTCGGATCCTTTAGTGAAAAGAGCTTCTCCTGCTTATTTAGTAAATGGAACAGATACATTGTATGTAACTAATCATATACTGCTTAAGCCTAAAAATGGCGTAAGTATTGATTCTATATTAGCAGGTATGAATGAGATAGTAGAAGTTGTTGATCAAACTAAATATGGGGTTTACACATTATCCGTGAATCAAGGGTTTGATGTTTTAACTTATGCCAATATAATATATGAGAATGGTTTGGTCGATTTTTGTCATCCTGACTTTATAATGAGAATAACTCAATTTCTGAATGACCCTCTTTATAGCGAACAATATTATTTAAATAATACGGGACAATTAGGTGGGACGTGGAATATCGATATTAATGCTCCTGAAGCCTGGAGTATGACAAAAGGTAGTTCTTCGATAAAAGTGGCTGTTATCGATCAAGGTGTGGCAGGGCATGAGGATCTGGGTGATAGACTTTTGCCGGGTTTTACGCCGGGTTTAGCCAATGGGAATGGAGCACCAGTCTCAAATAATCCACATGGAGAATGCTGCGCTGGTATTATTGGAGCTTCTCATAACAATTTAGGTATAGCAGGGATTGCCCCTCTAGTGAAAATAGTCCCTGTTAATATATTTTATAGTCAATCTAGTTCTAATATTGCAGCTGCGATAAATTATGCGTGGGATGATGCTGAAGCAGATGTTATTAGTAACTCTTGGGGTGGTTCTGTAGCTGATGCAATTACCTCAGCCATAAATAATGCTAGAACGAATGGACGCGGTGGACTGGGATGTGTAGTTGTTTTTGCAGCAGGAAATTCTGGTTCCTCTGTTTCGTTTCCCGCAACTGTTAATGGGGTTATCGCAGTTGGCGCAGTTGATAAAAATGGTGCTTTGTGTTCTTATAGTGCAAGAGGTTCAGAAATTAATCTGGTTGCACCTTCTGGTGCCTTGGATTATACAGGGGATATTCGCACATTGGATTTAATGGGGAGTGCCGGGCTTTACCCCGGAAATTATCTCTCTACTTTTGGAGGAACCTCAGCGAGTTGCCCTCAAGTTTCAGGCGTTGCAGCACTCCTACTATCTATTAATCCAAAATTGACAGAAGCTGAAGTTCGAAATATACTTGGACACTCTGCCAGAAAAATTGGATCTTATTCTTACTCAACAGTTTCAGGACATCCATTTGGAACTTGGAATGCCAATATGGGATATGGTTTGCTTGATGCAGAGGCGGCTGTCCGAGAAGTATATCCCCAAATATCCGGCGATAATTTAGTGCCATGTACCGGAAATAAAACCTACACGTTAAATCGTAATTATAAGGGGAATTGGACATTAGGAACCAGTGGCCTACAAATTGTAAGTGGAGGACAGAATAGTAATTCAATCACGGTTCGGGCTATCTCTAATCCGGGAGGAACAATGAGTGGTACGATTTATGCGAATGTGGTACTTCCTAATGGCTCTTCAGTTTCTGTAGCGAAAACTGTTTCTATCGGTGCCCCATCCATAACTTCCGTGTCCGGTCCGGATCAAGTAGGGGCTGGTGGTAGTGCATCTTTTACGGCTAGCCCTATATTTATGGAAGACGAAGGGAATTATCAATGGATGGTCAGTCCAAACACGGCTAGCATGTCTGCCTATCGGTATTCAAACAGTGTTACCTTCTCCGCACCAGGAACTTATATTGTGGGCTGTCGTTCAACCAGCACTTGTGGAACACCCGGGTCTTATGTGATAAAAACAGTATCTGTTACGGGATATTATTATTCTGTTTCAACTTCCTCATCCACTCATATGGTTAATATTTCAAAAGAAACTCAAATCCAAGATCAATTCAGTGTTATGTTAGAGACTAGGCCAACCTATACTCTATATAACCAATCAACCGGAGCATTAGTAAGGGAGGGGACATTCTTGAGAGAAGGAGATCTCTTAGATTTTAATACATTACCTTCGGGCATCTATGTATTAAGACTCCAAATAGGCAATGATACTTATGAAACACATAAGATTGTTTTTAAATAATGGATGTGTTAAGCTGGATTTAGAGGCTGTTAAACACAGACAATACTATTTCAGCATAGATTTTCGCATTTAAGCTTTGTTCTTTCAGACATAATCCATACCTTTGCCGAAATTTTGAAGAGAGAGCAGATGACAAACAAGACACATAAGGATAATCCGAAGTTCTATTCCGGTTATATGTCGGAGGTTGAGGCTCTTTTCTCTATTTTACGGGATTATAATTTGGTTATATAAGATGCGTTGGTTACTTTTACTAACGCATTTTTTTTGTGTCCAGCGGTCCGGTGATATAATATAAAGGTATAATATTCTAAAATCATTATAATAAACAAAACAACCCAAATTACTATGTCGAAAAGTGATATCAAAAAGGTGATTGTTCTGGGCTCGGGTGCCCTGAAGATCGGACAGGCCGGGGAGTTTGACTACTCTGGCTCGCAAGCGTTAAAGGCTCTGAAAGAAGAAGGGATCAGTACCGTATTGCTAAATCCGAATATCGCGACTATCCAAACATCCGAGGGAGTAGCCGATAAGGTATATTTCTTGCCTATCACTCCTTACTTCGTTGAGGAAGTTATCAAAAAAGAACAACCGGACGGAATCCTATTGGCGTTTGGCGGCCAGACCGCTTTGAACTGCGGTACTCAACTTTACACCAGCGGCACGTTGGCTAAATATGGCGTGAAAGTATTGGGTACATCCGTTGAGGCTATCATGTACACCGAGGACCGTGACCTATTTGTTAAGAAACTGAACGAGATAGAAGTGAAGACCCCGATCAGCCAAGCCGTAGAAAGCATGGACGACGCCGTGGCTGCCGCTTACAAGATCGGTTTCCCCGTAATGATCCGTTCCGCTTACGCATTAGGTGGTATGGGCAGTGGTATCTGCAAGGACGAGGCCGAGCTTCGCACCTTGGCGGAAAGCGCTTTCGCTTACTCATCCCAGATCTTGGTCGAGGAATCTTTGAAGGGTTGGAAAGAGATCGAGTTCGAGGTGATCCGCGACAAGAACGACCATTGCTTCACGGTAGTGAGCATGGAGAACGTTGACCCGCTAGGCGTACACACCGGCGAGAGTATCGTAGTGGCTCCGACTTGCTCCTTGATCGAGAAAGAATTAGACCTGTTGAAGGAACTTTCTACCAAGACGATCCGCCACTTAGGTATCGTGGGTGAATGTAATATCCAATACGCTTTCAACTCCGAGACTTGCGATTACCGCGTGATCGAGGTGAACGCTCGTTTGAGCCGTTCTTCCGCCTTGGCATCCAAGGCCAGCGGTTATCCATTGGCTTTCGTCGCCGCTAAGTTGGCGTTGGGCTACGGATTGGACGAGATCGGCGAGATGGGTACCCCGAACTCCGCGTACAAAGCGCCGGAGGTAGATTATATGATCGTGAAGATCCCTCGTTGGGACTTGACGAAGTTCGTGGGTGTCAGCCGCCAGATCGGTTCCAGCATGAAATCCGTCGGCGAGATCATGTCGATCGGTAAGAGCTTCGAGGAGATCATGCAGAAGGGTCTTCGTATGATCGGACAAGGAATGCATGGTTTCGTAGGTAACAACGATATCCACTTCGATAACTTGGACGAGGAGTTGGCGAACCCTACCGACTTGCGTATCTTCGCCGTGGCGCAAGCCTTGGAACAAGGATATAGCGTAGACAAGATCCATGAGTTGTCAAAGATCACACGCTGGTTCTTGGAAGGCTTGAAGAATATCGTGGATTACGCCAACGTATTGAAAGGCTACAACAAGATCGAGGATCTTCCGGAGGATGTATTGAAAGAGGCTAAACGCCTTGGTTTCTCGGACTTCCAGATCGCTCGTTACGTAGAGAGCCCGGAAGGCAATATGGAGAAAGAGAATATCCGCGTACGCAACTTGCGTAAGAAAATGGGCATTCTCCCTACCGTGAAACGTATCAACACGATCGCTTCCGAACATCCGGAATTGACCAACTATCTATATATGACTTACGACGGTACGCCGCACGACATTACCTACTACCCGAATGAGAAGAGCGTGATTATCTTGGGGTCCGGAGCTTACCGTATCGGCTCGTCCGTTGAGTTCGACTGGTGTTCGGTGAATGCCGCCCAGACCGCTCGTAAGCTAGGTTATAAATCGATCATGATTAACTATAACCCGGAGACCGTATCTACCGACTACGATATGTGCGACCGTCTTTACTTCGACGAGCTTTCATTCGAGCGCGTGCTAGACGTGATCGATCTGGAATTGCCGAAGGGCGTGATCGTCTCCGTAGGTGGACAGATCCCGAACAACTTGGCGATGAAACTCTACCGCCAGAATGTTCCGGTATTGGGTACTTCCCCGCTATCAATCGACCGTGCCGAGAACCGTCATAAATTCTCCGCGATGTTGGATTCGCTAGGTATCGACCAACCTCGTTGGGCAGAGCTTACCAGCATGGAAGAGATCGACGCGTTTATCGAGAAAGTAGGTTTCCCGATCTTGATCCGTCCGTCTTACGTATTGTCCGGTGCGGCGATGAACGTTTGCCATACGAAAGAGCAGATGATCGAGTTCTTGGATTTGGCCGCTAAGGTTTCCAAGGAATATCCGGTGGTCGTATCCGAGTTTATGCAAGGAACGAAAGAGATCGAGTTCGACGCTGTCGCTATGAATGGCGAGGTGGTTGAGTACGCGATCTCCGAGCATATCGAGTTCGCCGGTGTTCACTCCGGTGACGCTACCTTGGTGTTCCCGGCTCAGAAGATTTACTTCGAGACAGCCCGTCGTATCAAGAAAGTAAGCAAGATGATCGCGAAGGAGTTAAACATCAGCGGTCCGTTCAATATCCAGTTCTTGGCGAAGAATAACTTCGTGAAAGTAATCGAATGTAACTTACGTGCCTCACGTAGTTTCCCGTTTGTATCTAAAGTATTGAAACGCAACTTTATCGAGACGGCTACCCGCATCATGCTGGACGCTCCGTATACGAAACCGGATAAGAGCGCATTCGATATCGACTGGATCGGTATCAAGGCTTCCCAGTTCTCATTCGCCCGTTTGCACAAGGCAGACCCCGTATTAGGTGTGGACATGAGCTCCACCGGCGAGGTAGGTTGTATCGGCGACGATTTCAACGAGGCTTTGCTTTCCGCCATGATCGCCGTAGGCAACAGTATTCCTAAGAAGAACATTTTAGTTTCTTCCGGCGCAGCTAAGAGCAAGGTCGATTTATTGGAGCCTTGTCGCATGCTGGATGCCAAGGGTTACACGATCTATGGTACGCACGGAACCGCCAAGTTCCTGAACGACAACGGAATCAAGGCAACCGCAGTTTGCTGGCCGGATGAGGAAGGTGATTTGAACATCATGGATATGTTCAGCAATCACGCTTTCGAATTGGTAGTAAATATCCCGAAAGATCATAGCAAACGTGAGTTGACCAATGGCTATAAGATCCGTCGTGCAGCGATCGATCACAACATTCCATTGATCACCAACGCCCGCTTGGCAAGTGCTTTCATCAGCGCTTTCTGTAATATGGACGAAAAAGACATCCAGATTAAGAGCTGGCAGGAATACAAGTAAATAGGAATTTCATTATTTTGCATGCGTGTAATAGAAAGAGACAAGGCTTTATGCCTTGTCTCTATAGTTTAAAGACCATGTACAGACGGCTACCTTTTATCATATTATTATCTATACTGGCGGTTTTCGCCTTGCGTGCGTCTGTGGTCGCTTCCTCTATCCTCGTACAAAATTATTCCGTAGACGATTATAAGGCTAGTTGCCAGAATTGGGATTTAGCGGTTTCCTATCATGGCATCTTATATGTAGCTAATAATTCCGGTCTGGTTACTTTTGACGGGAATACATGGAACACATATCCATTACCGGATAAAACCCCTATTTATAAAGTATCTTTCCAGAACGATTCTATCTATACCCAAGGCAAATCATCGTTAGGCTATTGGCTATACGACAAACTCGGGAATCTGGAATACCATCCGATCGATACGCTCCCGTCATATATAAATTTTGATGATCCCGAGACGAATTACACGATCCCGAAAGAAATCGAGGAGAAGCACCCAACTTCCTTCGCTAGCGCCGGAGGTCTCAATTTCACGGGAACATCTACGTCCGGTATTTATATCACCAACGACGAAGGGGAGATCTTTCAACATCTCAACATCAATAATCAGTTACAAGATAATATCGTACGCTCCATCTGCGTACAGGATAATAATTTAATCTGGGTCGCCTTGGATAATGGTATCTCCCAAATAGATATCAATCCTCCCATCGCCATGTTAGGTAAAAGAAGCCAGATCGGAAAGTTGGAAGACGCTGTAAAAGAGGATAACCGCCTCTATATCCGGACCAATGTCGGCTACTTCAGCCGGAGCCTGATGTTTGGTGATAAGTTTACCCCGATATCCGATGAGATCGGACGTTCATATATCCATCCGGATACGACCGATAATCATTTATCGGTAAGCTCTTTATTTAAGAATAAAGACGTATTGAGCGTATTCGCCAACGCAGAAAGTATTTACCCGGTTCCAGACAATTTGTATTGGCTCACGATCCAGAATGAGGCCGGACTCTTCCATCGGGAAAACGGTACAGGAACTTTAAAATGCCGGATCCTATTCGATAATTACGATCTGAATCTGGTAACCAATGGCAAACGGATCATCCCCTTGAATGATTCTCTTGATTTGGTATCTGCCATGCAAGGAACCCTATTAATCAACACTCGTCAATTAATAGAGGGAAGCCTAGGAGGATTGACGATGCCACGGTTTATGCGCATCGAGTATCAAGATCAAGAAGGTACACATTATTTATATCCGGACACGCAAAGAATCGACCTGCCCCATAACTTCCAAGAACTCTCGCTATACATCGGAACAACGGTATTCACCCCTAATCACCAAATCAGTTATAAGCTGGAAGGGGTATCCGCCGATTGGTCTTCTTGGCAGAAAGACGGCAAAATTACCTTCTTACAACTTCCGGAAGGAACTTATGAGCTAAGGGTACGTAAATATGTAACCCGTGGGCCGTTTCCCGAGATCACGATGCAAATCACGGTGCGCCCTCCTTGGTATAATACCGTATGGGCCTATTTGATCTACGTCGCTTTGATATGGTTCGCCATTCAAGAAGGACTTCGGTACCATTTAAGGAATTTGCGGAAAAAAGAACAAGAAAAGCTGGAGGCAGAGCGACAAGCCGAACTGCAAAGGCTTCAACAAATGAAAAGCGAGATGCTGGAAACGGAGTTGCAAAACAAAAACAATGAGCTTACTCTCCAGACAACAGCTTTGGTAAAAAGAAACGAGGCAATCCAAGCTTTGTTGGAAGAACTGGATAAGCAGAAAGAGACATTGGGTGACCGATACCCCAATAAGTTATATACCCGTTTACGTTCCTTGATCGAATCTACCTTGAACGATCAAGCGGATTGGGTGCAGTTCGAGACCTATTTCAATAGCGCCCACCAGAATTTCATGGATCGTTTACGCCAGCAATACGCAGATATAACGGCAGGCGATTTGCGTATTTGTTGCTTACTCCGCATGAACCTTTCCACGAAGGAGATCGCATCGTTAATGAATGTATCCGTACGGGCTATCGAGCTAAGAAGATACCGCTTAAGAAAGCGATTAGCCCTTGATGGGGATACGAATCTTGTCGATTTCCTGATGAACTACTAAAAATATTTTCCGAGAATCTCACCAGAACGCCCGACGGGTTGGTTATACGTCCTCCAATTGCACATGGCTACCGGAGGGGAAGAAAGCTACAAGATCGTATTGAAGTAAAAAATTCTTCCCGAAAATGATCTCTCGACAAACTCAACATCTAACATGAATAATTTATTCCGGGAAATTTTCACATGGAAATCATTACACTATCAATATATATATATTTGTATTCAAACTTTTGTTTCACTTAAATTTAATGATGTATGGGAAAGAGATTTTTTAAATTCACGGCGTTAATCAGTTTGATCTTTTTCGCTATAAACGTAGATGTTTTAGCAGAAGGTGACAGTGATGATCATGCTTGCCCGGATGGCGACCAAGGCCCAGTCATAAGCTGCGGCAGATATGAGGGGACTTGCTGGAATGTAGATTGGATAAGTGGTATTTATTATGTGCATTGTTATTTCTCAGGAATGCAAGAACATCATTGTTATCCAGATTAAAAAGCATGAAAAGTATCATCTATTATTTTTCGATGATATCCATATTTTTCTTTCTTTCTTGTACGGGATGGAAGGATAAGAAAAATATGGAATCAGATATCATCACCGTGAATTTGGACGAGCGAGACGAGATCTCCACTAAAGATCTATTTTCTGAGATCCAACTCATTCCGTTAGAGACAACGCCAGAATCGCTGATCCGTAATATAACCCAAATCAAGTTTTTTGAGGATCGATATTATATTCACGATTATTCGAGATCCCAAATCTTTGTTTTCGATAGGGAGGGACATTTCCAATTCGCGCTTAACGAGAAAGGAAACGGCCCGGGTGAGTATTTAAACTTAACAGATTTCGCGATCGATACGACCCGCAGGAACCTTGTAGTACTTTGCGCCGTCAGCAACGCTCTCTTTTTCTATGATCTAGGGGGCAAGTTCATCGAGAAAAAGAAACTTCCTGAAATAGCGGGGACCTACAACAGCCTACAGTTCCAAAACAAGGATACGATAGCTTTCTTCACATACGATTACGACCATCGCTTGAAGTTTTATTCCCTATCAAGAAACGAGATACTCGATGAATATTTTCCTGAAGACATAAAAGATGTATTTTGTAGGGGTGTATTTCCATTTCCACACGCTTTTCGAAGGTCTTTGACTAATACGATTTATTCACTATCGGGAGCGACCTTTACAGAGCTTTATCGTTGGGATTTTGGTGATTTAAATAATGACATCGAAAAATTAGAATTCCATCCCAATATGAGCAAGCAAGAAATAATTCAATACGCGAAGGATGTCTATTCCTCTAAGAGCGTAAATTATATAATAGACTCTCAGGGACAAAACAGCAGATATCGATACGCCATGGTAGTCCGCCAAAACAAGTACATCCAACTGTTTTATAACAGGAAAAACCATGACTTGCTTCAATTCGAGCGAACCAAGGAGGGCTTGCAACTTTACCCGATCTACTTCGGAGAAGACTTCATCCTCTGTACTCCGGAAGGAGGGCTTCCATTAAATGATCTATTTCCCGAGAAGTTAAGAAATGAGGATCAGCAAAGAATTATTCAATCACATTCGGAACAAGAGAATCCTGTCTTAGTAAAATATGTTTTCAAAAATGAAGGTTAACGAGAATACAATTTATATTTTCCTTTTGGGGATACTGGCAGGCATAATTTGTATGCAATGCGTGAATCATTTTAGAAAATCCCCGAAGGATGTGTATGTTGACAATTTTGAATACGAGAAAGAAAGTCTGGGTATCCTTAAAAGAGAAGAACTAAAAAATGAACACTATGAATGCCTTGATCAAATAGCCTATTGGGGAACAGACTCTCTAGATTCTTTCTCCTTAAGTAATTTATGTAATGATAAAAAATTATTCTTTTGTTTTTCAGAGAAAACATGTCCTCCTTGTATCGATGCAGTTGTCGATATAATGAACGAGGTTTTTACAGACGAGGAAATAAAAACAAAAATAGTTTTCGTATCGCCTGATTATCCTGCTCGATTAAGAAACGATTGCTATGGGAAAAAACTATTGAGCTTACATAATAAGAATTTAGGGCTACCTATGGAACTAGAAGATTCTTTCGCTCCTTTCTTATTCATTATGGATAAAGATTTATGTGTTAAATATTTACATATTCACAATAAACCACTCCCACGACTTACTTTAATTTATCTGGAAGAGATAAAAAAAATGTGGTAGATCTTATTGCGGTTGATCGTACGATATTAAGCCGCAGGCTGTTAACGAGGATGGGAAGGAGGATTTGATCATCGTCGGAAGCTTTGAGGAAGCGGAAGGAATGATCGAAGAAAGAATCGTGTTGGAATTGGAGGATGTGCCAGCGTATCTCTGGCTTCCGGATCGCATCACTTTAGAATCTCGCAAAAAGTGAGTCTTATATAATTTTAATCTATTTGACATATAATATACTATATAACAGCATAGTATATATATACAAAAGGAGCTTGAGAAAGTCTTGTAGTAGTCTTATCCAATAAAAAAATCATTTGCGCAAGTCGTGTAGTAGTCATTTTCATGGCTACCGTAATTTATTGTGTTTCCTTTGCCAGCGAATAAAATCTTAAATTCTTTCGACATGATGAAACACGAACTGGAGAAACAATTAGATGCGCTAGAAAAGAAAGGTGTCGACAGACGGCATTTCTTTAAGTTATTAGCGGCGACAGGACTGATCGCGGGAGCTAATACCGGAAAAGCAAACGCTTTTTCAAGCAGCGCAAAAGGTAAAATCGTTATTATCGGTGGAGGAGCCGCTGGTATCAGTATGGCTGCCCGATTAAAACATTGGCTTGATGAACCGGATATCACCCTGATTGACCCCAGCGATCGTCAGTTTTATCAACCGGGATTCACTCTGATCGCCTCAGGTGTATACCAACCGGAAGATGTTTGGAAGAAGCAAGAGGATTGTATGCCTAGCGGTATAAAATGGATAAAGGACTCGGTCGCTGCGGTTGATCCCGTATGGAATCAAGTAACGACCAAAAGTAACGGAAAGATTCCGTACGACTTTTTAGTACTGACCCCGGGATTACAATGTAACTGGGAAAAAGTAGAGGGCATTACCCACGACACCTTGGGACAAGGAAACGCAAACTCTATTTACGATTTCGAAGGAGCCCAAAAGACATGGAAAGCTCTTCAAGAATTCGCTAAAAAAGGAGGCAAAGGTATTTATACCGATACCTATACAAAACATAAATGTGGTGGCGCTCCCAAAAAGATCTGTTTATTATCCGAGCATTACGCAAGGAAACAAGGGACTCGCGACAAACTGCAATTGAATTATTTTACCGCATCGAAGGAGCTATACGATATTCCGTATTTCACGCCTCGCTTGCTGGAAATATATAATGAACGTAACATACCTATTAACTTGAATGTACGTGTAAAAGGTGTAGACACATCCGCAAAACAAGTGCATTTTGAGAAAATAGAGACAAAAGGCGAAGAAAAGATCGTAACGCCGTTCGTAGAGGATTACGATTTCTTACACTTCACCCCGCCTACGTCCGCTCCCGATTTCGTTCGTGATGCCGGATTAGGTTGGACAGAAGGTAAATTGGCCGCGGACGCATGGGTAATGGTCGATAAAGAGACCTTGGTACATAAGAAATACCAGAACATCGTTTCTCTGGGTGATGTAGCCGGTATCCCGACCAGTAAAACATCTGCCGCTATCCGTAAGCAAGTACCTATCGCCGCCAAGAACCTGATCGCGCTCATGGAAGGTAAAGAGCCGACCGAGAAATACAACGGTTATGCCGCTTGCCCGATCGTTACGGATTATGGACACGTGTTGCTTTGTGAGTTTGACTACGAAAAGAAACCCGACGTTTCATTCCCATTCTCGATGATCGATACATCAAAAGAGCAATGGCTTGCTTGGATCTTAAAGGTATATATTTTAAAACCGATGTATTTCAACGGAATGCTTAACGGTTACGCATAATATGAATAAAGAATCTATGAAATAAAACTCCCTATAATTTCGAATGCCAAACTACAAAGCCCCGGGTTTCAGTTGTACGAAACCGGGGTTTTTGATTTTTAACGGGTAGCCTTTTCCACTAAATATACGATCGACTTATAGGATATCCCACTATTCATCGTCAAACCAATCTCGCACGTACGGCTATTGCTATATCCTTCCGTCGCCCCATGCAAGTTCGGTTTCAAGTAATGAAGACCGGAAGCGTTTAGTTCCGGATAGAAGAAACCACGATCGCCCGCCCAACCGCAACAAGTAACTTGAGCGGGAGAGACCACCCGGTTCGCGCATAAGCCTGCCAGTTCCACCAGCTTGTCTTGTACTCCCATCTTCGTTGTACTACAAGTAGAGTGTACCGCTACCGTAACCGGCAACTTAGTAAAGTTCAGACGATCACGCATAAAGTCATAGATAAACTCCACTGGTTCATATAATCGTAAACGTTTATCCAAGGTTTCCCTCATATGCAGCAAGCAAGGGCTCATGTCGCACAAAATAGGCAATCGGCCGTTATCGCTCGCCCGCAAAAGAGCCTCATTCAATTCCTCCGCCTTCTGCGCCGCTTGCTTCCGGAACCCCTTACTGCTAAAAGCCATACCGCAACAAAGCTTGCTTAGATTCTCCGGATAACGAATCGTAAAGCCGGCTCTTGTCAACAAAACGATTGTTTGTTCCGTTACACTCACGAAATCCACATCTTCATAATCAGCCGAAGTCCCCATCGTACGGGTAATACAAGAGGGGAAATAGACCATTTCCATCCCATTCTCTACACCCGTCAGTTCCTTGAACTTTGACGCGCCAGAAGGTGTATGCCGAGTCCAAAGCGGGAATTTACGAGCGGAAGCCTTAAACAAGAAAGAGGCAAATCTCTCGAATGCATTATACCCCACCAGCTTTGAAAGCACATGGGGCAACTTAAGCAAAGGACGAAGCATACCCGTTACGACTCCCATATTCCCGGCGATGCCCGAAGCGATAGCATTCGCCAAGGTACCATTCTCTTCCCACCGTAACTCTTTGATCAATAAACCGGTATTAATGCCAACCGGACATGCCGTAGCACATAGGCCATCGGTAGCGCAGGTAGCGTTACCTTTATAGTTAAAGGCATTCTTGAGTTCTTTATATCGCTTAGAGTTTGTTTCCCCCTGTTCCGCCAAAGCCGATAATTCCCTATAGATCACGATACGTTGCCGGGGTGTCAATGTCACATGCCTTGACGGACATTGTATCTCACAAAAACCACACTCGATGCATTTATCGATCAGCTCATTCGCCAACGGTATTTGCTTTAAGTTCTTTATAAACACATCCGGGTCCCGATTTAAAAGGACACCCGGATTTAATATATTTTCCGGGTCAAAGAGCCTTTTGATCTTCCACATCAACTCATAAATCTCCTCACCCCATTCATCTTTAACAAATGGAGCCATATTTCGTCCCGTGCCATGCTCCGCTTTCAAGCTACCGTCGTAGTAAAGTACCACATCTACAAGGCTACGCATAAAAGAAGCGTAATGATCAATACCTTCCTGTGCGTTTATATCCGGAAAAATCGTGAAATGAACGTTTCCATCCAATAAATGTCCCCACATCACCGCATTTCCGTATCCATAATCCGACAAGACCCCACGCACTTGTTCCAAAGCCTCTCCTAAAACCTCTTCCCGGAAAGCAATATCTTCAATAATAGATACCGTCCCCCGTGGCCGTCTTCCCGCAGCGGAAGTAAATAAACCGTTTCGTACCCGCCAATAAGTAGCGTAAAGCTTCGGATCGGTCGTAAATGATACCGGATATAAGGTCTGTATATCTGCTAGCCGCTCCTCTATATCTCGGAATTGGATTTGAAGTTCTTCTTCCGAATTAGAAGACGTGTCGATCAGCAACGCTACCGCATCCTCGGGTAAAGAATGTAATATCTCCGGCATCCCCGGTTCATCCTCTACCGCATGTAAGGCGTTTCTATCCATCAACTCGGCGGCGGACACTTTGCATTGGCGTAACGGGGCTATGGCTCTGCACGCCTCCATCAAAGAGGGAAAATAAATCAAGGCGGAAGCTTTTAAAGCCTCATCGGGGACTGTCTCGAAAGTAACAGAAGAAATAAACCCTAAGGTTCCTTCCGAGCCAACCATTAAATGCATGAGTATATCGTATGGATCGGTATAATCCAAGAAAGAGTTCATTCCATAACCGCAGGTATTCTTCAACTCATATTTAGATAGAATCCGGTCTTCCATGTCTGGATTCAACAAAATCTCCAAACGGAAATTCATCAACTTCTCCAATAAGCCTATATGCGTTTGCATGAAATCCCTGCGACTCGCTAACGAAGAGGTATCCAAAAAGGCTCCATCCGCAAAGATAATCTCCATATCCCGGACCGTATTATAGGAGTTATGGATAATACCATAGCTAGAACCACTTGAGTTATTCGCTACGATCCCGCCGATACGTGCGGATTTGATGGAGGCAGGGCTAGGCCCTAGCTTACGGCCATAAGGTTTCAACCAGCGGTTCGCCTCTTCTCCAGTTATACCACAAGGGAATTTAGCCAAACTCCCATCTCCTGAAATCTTAACCTTTCCATAGTCAGGACTGATTTCCATCAATACAGAATCTGTAATAGTCTGGCCGGATAAAGAGGTCCCCCCAGCTTTAAAGGTTACAGATTTACCAGTCTTCTCACATTCAGCAAGAACACGTTTTACATCCTGCTCACAACTCACGATTTCAACTCGTTTGGGATTCAACCTGTAAATCCCGGCATCTGTTCCCTTCGCTAATGCAGTTAAAACATCAACATATACCTTTTTTATCTTCATAGTCTAATACCTTTATTTGTCTAGTAACGACATTTCAACAAAGATATGAAACCTTTAAGACAATCAGGGCATTTTACTAAAATAACGGGGAGAATATCCGGGTACTAGCTCCGGATGGAAAATCCAGATTAAATCTTTCAATAGATATTCCGGATGTAATGGGAATTCCTCGTAATAAGGAACTATCCCTGTATTACAGGTATAAATCCGTTGTTTTTTAAAAGCGTCGAAATTCTCGTAGGGAGTATATTCGGAGCGTAAATCGTTATAGGTCATCTCGGAAGACTGATTATATTTAACAAGCCAAATATCCGCATGGATCGCTTTATCAAACACGGTCTCAAACGCTAAGGGGGTACTTCCGGCACCCGGTAAATCCTTAAACATATAATCGGCTCCTGCATCCTCGAAAAGATGGGCCATATAACTATCTCCAGCCGGTATATACCATGAGGAACCGAACTTTTTCTCCGACAAAACAGTAGGACGCTTATCTATATTCACGGTTAAGTTCTTTAGGGACAGATAGGCTTGCTCTGTTTCTTTAAATATAGAATCGGCCATCTCTTCCTTTCCGAATAGCAAACCATAAAAGCGAATCCACTCCGTGCGCCCCAAAGGAAATGCCTCCATATAGTCGGCTCCTTCAATAATGGGTATCCCTATCTTCTCGACAGGCCCATAACTACTGTTCTGAAACGGGGAAGCTATCACGAGTTCCGCACCGATCTCTATCATTTTCTCTATATTCGGAGAGGTAGCCTCACCTAAATCAGCGATTCTTCCGGCCTGTATACCCTCTTGTATGGCAGGAGTATCCATATAACGAGGCTCACAAACACCTATAACCTTATTGATTTCGTGCAATTGATCAATAATAGCCGCATGAACAGAAGTATAAACCACAATATCTTTTACCGGGACCTTCACGATCGTCCCTTTGGGTAATCCGCCAGGAACCGACTTTGTCCGGTCTACCAATAAATAGCGTTGAAGCAGACGAGTACTATCCCACGGATCACGAACTTCCACCATTGTATAGGTATCAAAGCGCTGAACCGTGAAACCTTGGGCATATTGAATTCTATCAGAGGAAAGAGCTTCCTTGGAAGAAGTTTGCTTTCCGGATGGCGTACATGCCACCATCCAGAAAGCGAACCCTAAGAGAATCAGTAATCGCATTAGATATTATCTTTTTGAGCGAGGACTACTTTCATGGGATTTAAACCAGCCTCAAACTTCTTGAACAATTTACCGTCACCTCCGAAACAATAAATATCGCCATTATTCTTATAATCAGACTCTGCGACATAGACATTTCCACCCACGGCACTGATTGAATAAGGGGACTGTATTGAGGTTCCATCTGTAATAAAGCTCGTTCCCGCAGATTGACTCTTTGTATCAAATGTTAAAAATGCAGGGCTAGACATTCCCCATTGCGCATAGAACAGAAATAGCTTGCCATCCTCATAGGCCATCTCCGTTGCGTTTGGACAATTCGTAAGGGAAGTAACCTCATAAGTCTCCGTATTTATCTTTTGTACCGTATTGGGTATATCCGCATAGTTACCCATAGAAACCACATATACATTTCCTTGCTCATCCGCCTGTATCCGTGTGGGATTCAATACTACATCCAACTTCTTTATCTCTGTAAAAGTAGACAGATCAACCACTGATACCGTTTTATCATACCCAACCTCGGTACTGTAATCCATACCTCCGGAGTTTGAGACAAACAATTTATTAGAAGATACCGCCAATTGTTCCGGATTCCGTCCGACCTTTACCTTCGCCTCAACCTCCAAGGATGCGGTATCCAAACGAGCGACATATCCATTATAATAGCTAATATAGACTTTTCCACCCTCTGATATCATATAACGGGGCTGCCCCTCTGTCTTGACTTGCTTAATGGATTTTGCCTTCAGATCCGTCACTTCTATCGTAGACTCTCCATATACCGCAATATACATCTTATCGCCATACACGATCATATCCTGTGCCGTATCTCCCAGCCCCCTGCCATTTTGAGCCAAGAAATAATCGGGAACAACCTCATCCTTTTCTATGTCGTACATATATAAAGAAGAGTTGTTATTTCCCATATTGCCCGAATTCAAGAAATATAAAGCCATGAAAGAACTATCCTTCACAAAATCAATAACTCTTACGGAAGCATAAACAGAAGACTCACCTTCCGCATTCGCGGCTATAACTAATAAATAACCTATATTTACGACATCCGTAATAGCATATGAATGTGTTCCAACTTCTACCTCCGCAATTTTCATATCTTTAACGGTTCCATCAGAGGAACCATAAATCACGTACTTTGTTACATTGTCAACAGAAGACGGAGCTGTCCAATTTAAGGTTCCACTAACTTTTAAAGCTTCCGGATTCTCATCCGTAAAACTGACATTAGTTACAGATACATTTGGTATATTCAGTGAAGGCTCATTGTCATCATCACAGCTGACAAACGAGAAAGACATCAATGCACACAAGGCAGAGACACAAAATAAATTCCTCTTTTTCATTACTTTACTTTTATAGTTTACTAATAGGATAAACAAACACTTAAACGCCAAGAACGGCCCGGCATGGGATAATACTGAATAACATCATAATTCACGTTCGCAAGATTTAACAATTCACCTTGCAAACGCAAACCGAAATATCGAAAACGAAAATCTCGATTTATAGAAATACTCTGTTCTATATAAGAATCAATCCTGTTCCGATCTATATTTTGCGGCAATGCATAACGATCACCAACCGCAGTCAGTATATAAGAGACATTTACCCATGGATTTTCCAAGGTTACGGAAACCGTGCCAGAATGACGAGGTGTATAAGGAATCTGATCCTTATAATTCTTAGCTTCCGGATCTGTCACATCAACCGCATATTGAAAAGAATAAGTGGAAGCCAAAAACAAGCTCATTCGTAAGGGCAATCGGAATTGTGTAGATAAATTTACATCTACCCCTTTAATATCCACTTCGCCCATATTCATCATCTTCCAAACATACATGGTAGGTAAAGCCACGATCTTATCTTTCACCGTATTATAATATCCATCCGCCGAAATACTGAAATGCCGCAGCCAATCCCCACAGGAAGAACTCCATGTTACCCCTACATTATATTGGGAAGTTTCTTCCGGTTTCAAATTTGTATTTCCCATACGGAGGTAATACAAGTCCGTAAATGTAGGAACCCGGAATATATCTTTGTAAGAGGCACGTATCCGCAATGTACTTTCCGAGAATGGCCGCCAAGACAAACTTACAGCCGGGGATAAACGCCTTTTATCATCCGGTTTTTCCCCTTGCTCCACTTTATCAGTGATATATGTTCCCAATAAACTACCGGTAGCCGTGAATCGGCTGTTCTTATATTGCACCGCTAGTACCGATTGAGAGGCCATTCGCTTTGGATTAGGTCCGTTTACAAAATTATTGTCCAGCATAGAGCGAGTTAAATCCGTTGTTAACGTCGCCGATACATACTTTATAGGAGTATACAGCAAACCTACAGAGCCATAATACTCATTCTGTGTATTCAAGTCGACTTGTTCGCCTGCGGCATATTTATCATTTACATCTAAATAACGAGTAAAAGCATAATTATACTTAGCCATGGCCCGTAGCGTAAATTTCTCATTAAGAACATTCTTATACCCCGATTGCACGAAAAAGTTATTATCCCATAATCGTTCAGAAGTGTTCTTGTTATATAAATTAACAGAACCGGGAAGTCCCCGCTCCGAATCAAAATAGTACGCCTTAAAGGAAAGTTCGCCTCCCCTTCCAAAATCGCCGAATAGATTACCTTCCAAATGGTAAGCATGGATATCGCTATTTCTACGCTTCTCTCTCGTCTCCACTTCCCCATTAATCAATGTATAGGGATATTGCCCATCCGCACGCACGAAATCACCATGTAAGGATGCGCTCCAACGCTTTCCTAATTTTTGATCATAATGCAGCACGGGATTAAAAAGCCCGAAGGAACCTCCCTTAACCTTAAGATAAGTATGAAACGATTTGTCTTTAAACGTGGGCTTTCCGGTTTGTATATTCAAGGCTCCTGCCGAGGCATACACCCTTGCCGTTTGGAAGATGTCATCCGATTGTCCGATCGATAAGGAAACCATCTCCACGTTATCCAACGAGAAACGGCTGATATCGACTTGCCCGCTTTGCGCATCCGTAATCGTCATCCCATCGTAACTGACGGCGGTATGCTTCGCTCCCAAGCTACGTACCGAGACCGTTTTCAATCCTCCGATCCCCCCATAATCCTGTACTGTAACTCCCGAGAAGCGTTTCACGGCCTCGGATAGGTCTTGTACTCCCAAGCGATCGATTCCCGCCCGGTCCATAATTTGCAAAGGCGTACCTTCACGGGTGACCGACGGACGTACCTTCTCCACTACTTCCACCCCGGAAAGCTCGTGATAGGCCGTCGTATCGATCTGTTGACCGAAAGCGACACCCAAAGAAAATAACCATACGCTAAAAACGCACAGACATCTTATAAGATATAAATCTCGCATAATAATTCTTAGGTTTACCAACGTCTTCACCCGAAACGTCGCATAACAAGATCATGGCAGGTTTTCTGGCTCGTCCACCCTCTGTCGGCTACCTTCCCGCCTATCCGATAGGCAGTGGCAACAAGATTTGCCGGGGCTCCAAGGACTTACAGCTACGGGTACAGCTCCGGACTCGCACCGGATTCCCTTTTACTGATTATTATCGGAATCGATAACATCTACACCTTGATTGGCCGCAAAGATACATGTTTACTTTTTGATTAGCAACAAAAAAGCCCCCCGGCGAATCACTTCGGCGGAAGGCTAGGGAGTTTACACTTTTCTAAACATTACTAACAACAAAATATTTATTCTATGTATAAAAGAATAATATCATTAACTGTGCGGTCAACACACGCAAAAACATGGTCAATGGATAAACCGTCGCATAACCAACCGCC
>OGGV01000486.1_pt1 | contig 27212 bp, 16 predicted proteins | sample 1571301 | NCBI WGS metagenome assembly OGGV01 (sample SAMEA2582072, study PRJEB24529) | metagenome | biome: Human gut stool | place: China | collected 2011
CGTACCTGTGCAAATAACTAAAAGAATCGTTCGTTTAAACTAGTCGTTTCCATACTCCAGATATCATTTCAATCTATTATTCATCAGCTTTTATAGTATAGTATTAATAATGTACAGGCGTACATTAATATTATATTAAACGAGTCATCCGGAATTTACGGATTGTCATTGTGACACTTTGTATATTAAAGTCCTTGAGAATCGAATTTTCCGGAAGATTATACACCTAGTTCTATAAAACGAGAAAAAATATTCGCAAGTAGTTATTTCATAACAAGATAACGAAATATACCATTTTATTCTAGAGAAAATAATTCATCCTTATTCATACTCTTAAGGCTAAAACCTGTAATTCACCTGTATGTAAAGGCAATTTCTATCGTATGCGATGGGGATTACTACCGTATGTATCACCTAATACATACGGTTGCGTCGGCTAACGCATATATTCGCATGGGCAAACACCACCTTTCTCACCGGAAAAGCGACCTTTTACCTATAAATAAGAGACAAAAAGGCCCTTTTCACCTATTTCTTCTCTCTGGTTAGACTTCTCCAAAGAAGAGGTATGTCAAACAAACAGCCTTGTTTCGCGCAAACTGTCATGATTATCGCCGCTTCGCTTACCATCCATCCGCAAGGGCTATAACAGAATAATCGACATAGAAAAGCCCCGCAGGATAACTGAACCGCATCCCAAAGCCACTGAGAAGACCTTGTTGGTTCCGGTATAAAAAGGCTTTCCAAGTGATTAGTTATTCACTTCCCAAGCCGTCAGTTAGCGGCTAGGTATAGCCGCTAGTTATTCACTCGACAAGCCGTCAGTTATTCACTTCAACAGCCAATGAGAGGGCCCGTTTCTTGGTTATCAGGGCCTGTACAGGCACATGTTTCCCGCATTTAAAATAAGCTATGGCTTACATTTGATGCGGAAAGCCTCATTAACCCACCTTTAGCTTTAAGGCTGTATCCTTTATGCGTTCACTATATCTCGTCTTCACTCAAACTACACAAGATATTTCCGAAAAAAAGACGTACGTGTTTTTTTAAAGCCTAAATGAATGCCCCATATAATAAAAATCGTATCTTTATCGCCAAAGATGGAAAAGAGCCATCTATATCCTATTAATCACTAAAACCTATAAACACTATGGGAAAATTTATCAACCCCTTCACCGATTTCGGCTTCAAGCACATATTCGGCAGGGAAATGGACAAGGACATTTTAATCGAGTTCCTGAACGACCTCCTCGAAGGGGAGCATACGATCAAGGACTTGAGAATCATGAACAATGAGCGATTGCCCGAGACAGAGCAAGGTAGGAAAGTCATCTTTGACATCCATTGCGAGACCGACAAAGGCGAGCGGATCATAATCGAGATGCAGAACAGGGAACAGCCCCACTTCAAAGACAGGGCCTTGTATTACCTCTCGCACTCGGTGGTGGAACAGGGGATAAAGGGAACATGGGACTATGAGCTGGCGGCCGTGTACGGTGTCTTCTTCTTGAACTTCACGCTGGATGAGAAGAACAGGCCAAACAATAACAGGAACGAAGGAAAGTTCCGAAGGGACATCGTGCTGGCGGACCGAGAGACCGGACAGGTATTCAACCCCAAGTTCCGCCAGATCTATATTGAGCTTCCCCGATTCAACAAAGAGGAGGAAGAATGCGAGACTGATTTTGAACGTTGGATTTATGTACTAAAGCATATGGATACATTAGACAGAATGCCTTTCAAGGCACGCAAGGCCATATTCGAGCGACTGGAGCGCATCGGATCGATGGCAAACCTCACCCCCAAACAACGGGCGCAGTACGAGGCGGAGTGGAAGATGTATAATGATTATTATAACACCTTGGACTTCGCCGTTGAGAAAGGCATGAAAAAAGGGATGGAAGAAGGCATGGAAAAAGGATTGCAAAAAGGATTACAAGAAGGATTACAAGAAGGATTGCAAGAAGGACTGCAAGAAGGATTGCAAGAAGGACTGCAAGAAGGACTGCAAAAAGGGAAAGAATCTACGGCACGTAATATGAAAGCCGAGGGAATAACCCCTCTTATCATCCAAAAATGCACCGGCCTTTCCCTTGAGGAAATAGAGCGACTATAAAACAAAATCCCTTCAGCCTCCATCCGTTTTTAACGTATAGTTATCAAAGGGAGAGACTGAAGGGATTTTTTATATTTATAAACGATCTAAAAGCTACTCCTCACGCTGCTTCTTCCATTCCTCCGCACACTCTTCCAAGGCCTTATACCAAGCCTGGCCGAACTTACGGATCAAGGGCTCCTTGAGGAACTTATAAACCGGCAATTGCTCTTTCTTTCCTAAGATCTCCGCTGCCTTACAAACGCTCCAGCGATGATAGTTCACGGCCTTGAAATCCCGATACTGAGTGACACGTATCGGGTAAAGATGGCAAGAAACAGGCTTATAGAAATCCGTCTTACCTTCCCGGTATGCTTTCTCGATAGCGCATTTACAAGTACCATCGGCGTCGTAACAGGTAAAGACACAATCTTTGCCGTTCACGATAGAGGTAACCGTATCGCCTTCCTCATCGATATAAGCTACGCCTTGCTTATGAATGACCTCTTGAGCTTTCGGGGATAAATCATCCCAGATAATGGGCAATACTTTCTGGAGCTTCGCCAACTCCGAATCCTCTAATGGAGCGCCGGAATCTCCTTCCACGCAGCATTCCCCCTTACATTTGGAAAGATCACATAAAAAATAACGCTCGATAACGTCAAGACTTACTAAAGTGTCATCTATCTGGATCATAAGATGCGCCTAGCTCTTATTTAATCAATGACTTACCAGTCATCTCCTTCGGCTGTTTCAAGCCCAAGATATGAAGGATTGAAGGAGCCACATCGGCCAAGATACCATCCTCTACTTTAGCGTCCTTGTTGGCTGTCACATAAACGAATGGAACAGGGTTCAAGGAATGAGCCGTATTCGGAGTGCCATCCTCGTTCAAGGCGTGATCCGCATTACCATGGTCAGCAATGATGATTACCTCATAGTCGTTGGCTTTAGCGGCCTCAACCGTATCGTGCAAGCAAGCGTCGATCGTTACAACCGCTTTCTCGATCGCTTTGTAGATCCCCGTATGGCCTACCATATCACCGTTGGCGTAGTTCACTACGATGAAATCGAATTTCTTCGTATTGATAGCATCCACCAATTTATCTTTCACCTCGAAAGCGCTCATTTCCGGTTTTAAGTCGTAAGTAGCCACTTTAGGAGAAGGGACCAAGATACGCTCCTCGCTATCGAACGGAGTCTCACGGCCACCGTTGAAGAAGAAAGTCACGTGAGCGTATTTCTCTGTCTCGGCGATATGCAACTGAGTCTTACCTACGTTTGCCAAGAACTCACCCAGCGTATTATTTACGTTCTCTTTGTCGAACAAGATATGAACACCCTTGAAGCTAGCGTCATACGGAGTCATACAGAAATATTGCAAGCCAGGGATCGTATGCATACCGGCCTCCGGCATATCTTGCTGAGTCAATACAACCGTAAGCTCTTTCGCACGGTCGTTACGATAGTTGAAGAAGATCACGACATCGCCTTCCTCGATAACAGCAACCGGCTTTCCGTTCTCAACGTGAACGATCGGCTTGATGAACTCGTCCGTTACACCCTCGGCGTACGACTCTTCCATCGCTTTTACCATGCGCTCGGCTTGCTTACCCTTACCTTCGACCAATAAGTCGTAAGCCTCTTTCACACGTTCCCAACGTTTGTCGCGGTCCATAGCGTAATAACGTCCGATGATAGAAGCGATCTTACCGCCGGTAGTCTTCAGATGATTCTCCAACGTCTCGATAAAACCTTTACCACTCTTCGGGTCCGTATCACGGCCATCCATGAAGCAATGTACATAAGCCTTGCTGATTCCGTATTCCTTGGCGATATCCGTCAACTTCAAAAGATGCTCCAAAGAGCTATGTACACCACCATCGGAAACCAAGCCCATGAAGTGGATCTGCTTATTATTCTCTTTCGCGTAGCTATAAGCACGTTTGATCTCCGGGTTCTCCATGATCGTATTCTCGCGGCAAGCGATGTTGATCTTCACCAAATCTTGGTAAACGATACGGCCAGCACCGATGTTCAAGTGGCCCACCTCAGAGTTACCCATTTGTCCGTCAGGCAAACCAACGTTCTCGCCAGAAGCCTGTAACTGTGAGGCTGGATAAGTTTTCAATAACTCGTCCCAATATGGAGTCGGCGTGTTAAAGATCACGTCGTCTTTACCTTTGTCACCAATTCCCCAACCATCACAGATAATTAAAAGTGCTTTTTTGCTCATGATTGCTAATTTATTATATTGATTATGTTTTTAACCTTTACGATCGCGAAGATAATCAATTCCATCGTATTATTGTTTTTCTCAATGTATTACTTTTGTGGCAGGAATGGAAAAGAATATACAAGACAAGGATTTGGGAGTCATAACGCTCCGTACCACTCCCCGGGCCACTCGATACACGCTCAAGATATCAAAAGGAAAGATAACCGCCACGATGCCACCCGGGGGAGACGAGAAACGTATGATCGCTTTTATCATGGAGAACAAGGCCCGGCTGGTAAAAGCGCTCCAGAAGCATCCGGCCCGGCCCCTGCTCGACGAAAGATCGGAGTTACAGGCTACGACATTCCGCTTGCATATCTTCCGCACCGAGCGAAGTAATTTCTACATGAGATTGGAGGATGGAGTACTGCATATCGCTTGTCCGAATGAGACTCGTTTCGAGGAGGAAGAGGTGCAATCCTTATTGAAATCCATGCTGGAGAAGGCGCTCCGCCACGAGGCGAAACGGTTGTTGCCGGAACGTATCACGCTATTGGCTAGACAACATGGATTTATGTTGACCGGGGTGAAAATCAATAATAGCAAAACGCATTGGGGAAGTTGTACAATGAAGAAGAGCATTAACCTCTCGCAATCATTAATGCTTCTTCCTTGGCATTTGGTGGATTATGTATTATTGCATGAGCTTTGCCATACGATAGAGATGAACCATAGCGAAAGATTCTGGAAACTGATGGATAAGGTGACGGACAATCAAGCGATTCGTTTACGAAGCGAATTGAAAAACTATCACATGTTGTAGAGACAGAGCACGCTCCGTCTCTACAACTAGGTAATTTGTTAGAAATTGGCTCCTACTTGCAGAATGAAAGTCCGGGGTGCGCCGACATCCATCGGGCGGGCGCTATAGCGCTTGTTTAAGAGGTTGTTCACCAGTCCTTGTACATGGACATTCTTCGTCACTTTCATCCCGACACGCATATCCATGACGAAATATCCTTTATTGTTCTCTGCCCAATAATCATGTAAGTTTCCGAATAGCATCGAGCGCATATAATCCATCAGGTTAGGCTCCGCTTTCGTACGCTCATCGACCATAAAATAATCGACCGCCAATGTCTTGCTTTTCCATGACATATTCGTTCCGATATTAAACTGTTTCCATTCCAGATCAAATACCCCCTTTACGGAATGTTTCTGGCGATATTTTAAATACTTGCTGTCATTCGATTTCGAACGCATCGCCATTAAGTCATCATTCGCTTCCTCCTCCGCGTTCCGTGAATCCACGTCCATATCGATCGGATTCGTATAAACATACCCCAAAGTATATGCCAGACGAGTATCACGGTTAAACTCATACACACCCGAGGTAGACAAGTCTACCCCATAAATCTCCGCCCGGCCTACGTTCGTGAACTGAGCGCCGATTCCTAAGCCGTCGCCGCTAGAGAACGCATTGAACAACTTGGAAAGCCCATCGATATAATCGAAGGTCTTATTATTAAACAGGCCGAAACGGAACTCGATCATATCCTTGTAACGGGTATAAAAGCCGGCCACATCGATAAAGCCCTTCAAATTGCCGAACTTATAGCCTTGCTTGAAACCAAGTTCGGCATTATAACCTTGCTCCGCTTTCAATTCAGCGTTCGGGAAAGCTCCCACACCTCCGATATCCTTCAGGATAAACTTCTCCGTAACGGATGGATAACGGTATCCCTGTCCGAAAGATGCCCGGATAAAACTATACTCACCCAATTCATAATTCAAGCCTCCACGGAAAACAGGTTTTACCGGAACCTTCGCCCCGAAAATCTTCGTCTCCGCTTCCCGGTAGAAATCATCGACCCGGTAATACTCCAGACGAACACCGACCGAGACGTTCAAACGATCGATAAACTTATGATCATATTGCAGGAAGGTAGCCACATTATCGCTACTATGCTGCCCGGTCACTTTCGAATCCGCATGAATACGCTCATAAGTACCTCCAACCGTGAGTTGTGAATGTTCGAACTTCTTGCTGAATTGGTAATCCAGATTATAGGAATAGGTATGATCCGTAGACTCCGGCGCTTTTTTCTCCATCGGTTTCATGGCATCTACCAACCAAGCCCCTACGTTATTCTTATCGGGTAGCGGAGTACGTCCCATCACCCAAGAAATCAAGTCCATATAATCCGCCGAGGTAGCTGTCGGGAAAAAATGATTTCCCAGCTTGCCCAATTCAGCCATCAATCCGCTCACCTTCCCGTTCATCACCTCCGGCAAATACGGTAAGAAGGTCGGCAATAACTCGGTTTGCCAGTTTTGCGCCATATTGATAATCTCCGGGACGGATGAGATATCAAAACCCATATTATTCGTTATGTCAAAAAGAGACTTATCCGTAGTATGCGTGATGATACGGCTTCCCCGATGGAAGAAACGCCCCTTGAAACGATGAGTCGTCCCTTTTTCCGAATTCGTATAATTCAAGAAGGGATCTATATAAAATGTATTCTCACGGCGTCCCATATTCGCCAGCGGAGATTGAATATAGGGCTCCTCCGGAGAACGCCAGATAAAGAAACCGGTATAATCGTTATACAAATAATTCACGTTCACGCCATAGTTCAACCCTTGTACCCGGGGATCGTGATACGTAAGATTCCCACCGACCCGGACACGGCGATTGTAATTATCCTGCCGATACCCGTCGTCCAAGAATGTATTAGCCCCCACTGTCAAATCAAAATTCTTGATCCTACGGGAATGAGAGAGATCCAAGCCTCCATATAAAGGCGTCCCGTCTTGGCGCGGCTTTCCATACAATCCTCCTTGTACGTTCACCTGTGTTACCGGATCCAATCCGGGGCGTTTCGTTTTCACGTGAATCAAACCATTCAAGGCAGAAGAGCCATATAATACGGAAGAGGCCCCTTTCAGTACCTCTACTTGATCGACGTTCTCCATCGGGATCATATTCCAGTTTATCTCGCCGGAACCCGGAGTTAGCACCGACATTCCGTCCACCAGAATCAAGCAACGGCTACCCACGCCATAGGTCCATCCCGTACCACCGCGTACGGAAGGTTGCCGGTCCGTCACGTCCACACCGGAGATATTCTTCAATACGTCCGTTAAATCTTTCGGAGACTGACGAGTGATATCTTTCGCTTTCAGTAATTCCATAGAGACGGTAATATCGCTTAGCTTTTGCTCATAACGCCCGACGCTCACGACGACCTCGTCCATCATGTTTGAGTTTGTTCGCAAGGATACGTCATGCGTCAAGAACTCTCCCGGATCTACTTTCACGGGAACGCTCAACGTTTCATATCCCAGATAGCTAAAAGTCAATACAGCGTCGCCATCCGTCACTTTCAGCTCATAATAACCGTTTATATCAGACACAGTTCCTCTCGTACCCCCTTTGTCCTTATAAAAAACGTTTACCCCGGCTAAAGCGTCCTTGCTCTCCGCATCCTTAATATACCCTTTCACGTCTTGGCCGAAAGAGGCATGGGTTATCAAGAGAAGAAATAATATCAATTTGTAAGTATTCTTCATATCCAAATTATATTTCGCACAAATATAAAGGTTTATTCCATACCGCTAGACAGGTATTTAAAAACAGACCAAGAAGTCCTGTAAATAGACTATACTCTTTTTATTGCGCTAAGGAGAACCGTAAACTAATACCATAGTTCGAGTTCGATGTCGGGTAAGAAGATGTGGACACGATCGGCTCATTGATCTGTAAATCATAGAACGCTCTCAATGTCAAGGCACGACTTAACCCGTAATCCGCGGAGAACTGGATGGTCTTGGCGATATTCCCGCTGGTAGCCTGCGTAAACTGATCCTCAATCTTACGGATCAACGATTGCATTTTACGGTAAGAGAAATCTAAGCGGATCGTAAGATCATTACTGAAGTCGCGTGTCTTTTTCATTTTCAACACCTTGTTAAACTCAGTCAACTTATATCCTACTCCTATCACGAATTCGTTGGAAAGCGCTTCCACCAATTGGTAAGAGGAAATATTCAAGCTTAAGTTACGAGTCTTGCGCAACTCAAATTTACCTGTTATATTATTCAATAAAGTAGCGTCCACACCAAACAACGGGCTGAATCCTTCCGTGATACTCACGGCCGCTATATCATAAGGAGACGACGGCGTAGGATTACCTGTCTGGATATCGCGGATATATCCCAAACCATCCTGCCCGGCATCTACCCAATCCAAGAAGGAGGAAAACGCACCTACGCTATAGGAACAACGATATTGATGACTTAACATCATACTCTTAAAGTATTTGCGGATAACCGGTATACGGATCAAGCCATCATACGTAACACGCCAGTTCGGTAGCAGGCTCTTAACAGACGGGAAGGCTGACAAGCCTACCTTATTCGGGTCCTTACCCGTATAAGCCGCCAAGAAAGCAGGTACCAATACCTCCATGGAATTCAGGCTTACGCCTCCCCCTACGGCTGGATCATAAGGTTTTCCCGCTAAAGCATGCCCCGCCATAAAACCGGAGCTCGGATAAACCGTACCAGAATAGGTATCCATCAAACGCTGGGCGATCACGCTACGATGAGCGATAAATTTATCGAACGCTTTCGAGGAATAACCGTTATTAGCGTTTCCGCTGCCGCCGAAAGCGCTCCCCAAGGCAATCGTAGTCATCGTGAAGCTACCTCCCATCTGCTCGGGCATACCGTCTTGCATATAATAGATATCGGTACTACGGGTATCTACCCGGTTTGCGTTCAAATCAATCTTCAAGCCGGCTATAGGTTCTAGATTCGCACGAATCGTAAGATTCTTCGCGCTATTGATCATGGCGGGAGTCGTCATATTCTCATTCTTTACCAGCCAGCCCCGCTCGTCCTTCTTACCGCTCCAAAAGCAAAACCGAGTCCCGGAGCCAAAGTTCCTGTACGCCGTTGTCCGAACATATCACCAACCTCCGGTGCGTAACCACTCAACATCATACCGTCTATCAACGAATATTGTATGTTTACCCGACGTACCATCATCAAGAAACGGCTACTATATTCAGCGACTTTCGTCAAGGTTCCTTCCAAAGGCTGAGGACCGGGCACGATTGTCAGCTTCAAACGGGCCGTATCCTTATTCAAGATCATGACTTGGGCGTAATTGATCGGCTTGTATTTAATTGAATAGACCTTCCCGTCCGCTCCACGTGCCGTGATACGAACCTTCTTCGTAAACATTCCATGCTGCACGATCGTTCCACTATCCGGGCTCAATTGGATCTCTTTCTCTAGTTTCACCTCTTTCTTCTTTTTCTCCGGTTGACGAGCGCTTACCCGGGAAGAGGCCATAAATTTCTGGTTGATCTTCTTCAGATATTTATTCTTATTGTACAATGACTGCAAATTGAAACTACCCTGCCAGTCAAATTGACGTTGGTTCTTTATTATATTACCCTGTTCCAACTCAATACTAGCGACATTGGCTCCACGATCCCAGTTGTACGTGGCATTATAAGTCAATGAACTATTTACCCAGTCCAATGCCGGTATGAATTGCAATGGCATATTCCAAGTGACATTAAACGTTTGGTCATATTTCAAAGGAGTACCCAAATCACGGATACTTTGCTTCACGGAATCCTTCCATACCTGATAATCATCCGGATTCAATTTCTTATTCACTTGAACATTCGGTTCCTCGATGCGGGCATTCGTACCGGAAGTAAACGTCATGCTCAGATTATTCGTAAAGTCCCAACGCAAACTGAAGGCACGGTCCCACAAGAAATTGTGACTGAATGAGAGCAACTGGTTACCTCCATCCGTAGAACTTGTCAAATCCCTTAGCTTAATCTCATAGTAATTCCGCATCATCGCCGTCTGGAAACTAATATTCGACGGGACGTAATTCAGTCCGAATTGCTTGATATATTTTGTATATCCATTATTCTTCTTCAGCTTCTCGAAGGGTCGGAACGGTTTCACGTAAGGCGTATAATTATAAGCGAAATTACCTCGGTAATCCTTGGTTGTCTCATATTCGGTCTCCGGATTCTTCTTACTGTTCTGGCTATAAGAGTAACCTAACGAGAAGTTAGCCGGATCATACGGCATCGGATTCTTACTACGGATATCCACCTTTACGTTATTGAAAGAGACGCTCTTAATCGTGGTCTGGTCCAAAGAATAACTCTTGATAGAGTCTTTCTCGGCTTGGGTCTCTACCGCATCCAAAGCGTCCGAAAGCTTAATATCCTCATTCAACGGATCATACTCAGGAGTTGTAGTCTCTTTCGAATAAGCATAGTAAAAAGGTATGCTAACCTTTGCTTTCTCAGGGAACAACTTACCCAACTCAATCGAGGTCGCCACACTATATTGCGAATAATCATCCATCCGACGTTCGGCCAGCGACTGATCCAACGCACCAAAACCGGCGGTTTCCATTCGTCCACTTACATTGACCGTACCCAAATCGGATAAAGCGACGTTCAGATTCGCATTAGCGGCCCAACCACCTTTCTCATCGAAATCGGTCATACGAAGTTCGTTTACCCAGACCTCACCGCTCTTGATATCACCCGTATTATTACGTACGCCGATCATGATCACTTTCACCTCCGCTAAGCTAGGGTTACCGATGATACTGATTTTATTACGCGTATTATCCGGATCATTTTTCGAATAAACCTTTTGGTAGCTTATATTTCCCTGTCCCTGACGTTTCAATTTATTTCGCTCCAACTTCAAGTCGGTCAGCGTCTCCAATTTAAAATTCAAGGTATTATTTAAAGGCCATACTTTTTCTTGATCCGCGCTATTGTTCGTATTATAAAGAATAGTACTATGGGGAGTCAGATCCAAAGGTACCTCATACTCATAATAATTATTCTTATAGTCAGAACCTAAACGAATAAATACAGAGAAATCACCATTCGACAAAGTCTTGCTCTCATCAATCGGCGCTTCCGCATGAGCGAACATTTGTAATCGTTTATACCGGCGAAGGTCATAAGCGGTAGATTTATAAACCGCACGTGCATCCGCAGGAGATAAATCCGTTATCTTCATAGACAATGCCTGCTCGTTCTGTTGAAGGAAGTGAGCCTGGCAGGGATCCAACATACGGCTAATACCCGGAGGCAACACATAGTTGACCGGCTGACGCTGCCCGTTCTCCTCTATATTCACAGAAGATACGACTATCTGTCCATCAGACTTTGGCGGAACAAGAGGATTTGACAAATCCTGCGTATAAGTACGCCAATCACCACGGACCAGTTCCAAGGTACCAAAACGCAGAACCGTAGACTTACGGAATCCTGTCATATACATACGCATGAAACGGACAGTCTTGAAATCCCGGATCGCTCCAACCCTCTTCTCATAATCTTTAATAGGAATCTTAAATAGATACCATTTTACTTTCTCCTTATCACCATTCATCAAGGTTACTTCCGGAGTACGCTCATCGACGATGTTATTTACACCGACCTGCAAATCTTTTGGACGGAGAGAGATCTTGTACTCAAAATATTTCTCTGTCTCATTCAACGTATTATCGCCATTGATATCTTCCACATCCGGTGTACTCTTTCCGGCTGTAGCATATCTTTGATCGGATTCTTGTGAGTTTCCCTCTGTACCGTTATATCGTTTATAGCGAGATAAAATATCCAACTCCTTAGCATCGTAATCATCCCCACGGAAATAGTGATAATTATCCCCGGCAGGATCGTTAAAAGGAGAAAATGGATCATCCATCATCTTAGAGATGGTCTCACCGGATAGTTTCGCCCTCAATTTATTCAAATAATCCGCATACGTAGGGAAAGTCTGCTCTTCCTCCGTAGAAAGACCGTTCAAACCGACATCTTGCAACTCACGATTTTGGGCATCAAACGCATATCCCGTACTTTGCGTGCGAGGAACCTTACCCCAAACAGTCGTATCAACTTTCGACATATCACCGTCCACAGGCATGCCATTCTCAAAGAATTTCCGCTCATCTTTCAAAATATCCTCGGAAATCTCACCCAAGTTAAAGTATAGGTCACCACCTTCGGCTGTCTCGTCCTCAAGATACGGGTCTAAAAGCCAGAATTCGATATATTCATAATTGGCAGATTCCAAATCGCTAGGCTCGATCTTGCGCATTACACCACCCCAACGTTTTTCCGGATTACCCAACGTACCGTCCGAGTTTACATTTTCCGCATCCAGGTTATACGGACCACGCTCATTCGGGTAAAAAGCGAGGTTTAATACTGGCAAAGTCGTATTATCATTGGTTCCCAACTCTTTATTCGGAAAGATCTCTTTATAACTGACTCCACGCGTATAATGATTCGATAAATCATCATTCGTAAGATGTCGAGGGCGGGAAGAGGAACTCTTACGTGTGAAGATTCCGTCTACCGTATACCAAGCCAACAAAGCTCTGTTTTTACCATAAGCGATATCGTTCACCTTCTCCGCTTCCGGAAATTTAGGATTCGAATCTTCATAGGGGGTACTCGCCAAGTTCCAAGCATACGGGTTCAAAAGATCCATACCACTTTGTGTAGACTCGAAGTCATCCAAATAAGAGTAACCACCCGTATATTGATTCTCATAATGTCCCGCTATTAAATGAGCGAATTCCGCATTGAATGAGATTTGGCTAGGTTTGGTCAATGTCAACAAGGGTAACTTATCAAATACGTTTGTCAACCACTGACTCTCTGCTTTATAAGAGGTATTCAAGCCCCATAAAGTATTCTTTATAGACTCATCTCCCAAAGTGGTTTTTACCGTAAGAGGCATTTCCGACATATGCATAACCGTGGCACCGACCATGAAGTCCTTATTGAACTGGTAATTCAAGTCTAACCCGATCATCGTCTTTCGCTGCATATTAAAAGTAGACTGGTTCTCCAGAGATACGCTAACGGGTGTTCCACTAGATATGATGCTCTCATTCAAGATCGTCACACGTCCTAAACTGTAATCTACCGTATAATCCACATTCTCTGTCAGTGTAGCTCCTCCTGCCGTGACACGTACAGACCCACGGGCCACGTTAGTAGCTCCCAAGTCGATCTCCGAACCCGACGAGGCTTTATACTCACCACTTAAAAGGAATTTATTTTTCTCGGCGATCTGGCGAGCAACAGTTAATGTCGAGTCATACAACTCTTGGAATACATATTTACTGGCATAGGCATTACCTACCTTTTCCCGTAATTTCGAGCCGAAAGGTTGTACACAAGGGAATATAATCTTACCGGTCTCCGCCTGTATCGTATAACCGTCAATAAAATCGAAGAAGCCATCCGGATTCGGATTGTCATAAGTATCCAAGCGATCCAGCCCTAATACCCGAATCAAGATTTGATTCGCACAATTACCTTCTGGAAGATAGTTTACATACGTACCGGTAGAATCGCTCTGATAGGTTACGTTCAATTTAAACTTTTCTTTCTGCACCGAATAAGCACCCAATGAGTATACGTTCTTCATCATCAAGTCCCAGAACATCATATCAGGCGACATCGTGATGCCCTTTAGCAACTTCACATAAATACAGTCACTCGTATTCTCTTTATTATCCGTAGAGAACTCACCGACTTGATAGGTCTTGCCATTATAGATAAAACTAAAAGCGACACCCAATACCTCATCAGCCTGTAACTGAGTCCTCAAAGAAATATAACCCAATTTCTTGTTTAATGTATACTCAGACGACTCTAGCAAACGGGCACTCTCGATTTTCTCAAAATCCCGTCCTCCCTCCATGGCACCTTTCAAAGCATCATTCACCATATTAATCTTACGGGCACCCGTAAATTGAGTGGTTAAAGTCGTATATAAATTGTTTGCGGAATTATTCGGACGCCTATCCGTTCCGGAAGGCATTACCAAGGCTGTATTACCGATATTACGAGATTCATTTTCTCCCAAATCAGTGAAAGCTACGATATTGCGGGACTGGTCATAATTACCTCGTTTATTGGTCACCCACACTTCTATCTTAGAGATCTCGATACCGGAGGTGACGGTAGGCAAAGACTCCATAAACTTATCGTAGTTATCATAGAAATAATGGCCCAAGAAGAAGTGACGGTTCTCGTCGTATTCATCCACCTTGATCTCGAAGGGCTTCGTCTGCACGCCCCCTTTTGAGCTAACCGTCTTGGATTCAGATTCCTGCTGGGCAAACAAGGCGTTCACTCGCAACTTACCAAATTGTAAATCCGCTTTCATACCGAATAAAGCCGCACCTCCATTAATCAAGGAGTTGCTGGTATTCATGCTCACGTTACCGGCTTCCAACGATTTGATAATCTCATCCTCCTCGCCCGTATACGCCAACTTCAATTTCTTGGAATCGAAATCAAAAGAGGTCTCGGTATTGTAATTCATTCCGAAATTCACCTTGCTACCCACCGAGGCTTGTACATTCAACTGCACACTCTCGTCAAAATTGAAGAAAGTACGTTTACGGGAACGCTCCGGAAGAGAAGGATCATTATTCTTATTCGTCTTCAATCCCATCGTGATCTCGGCCGAACCTTGTGTTCTTACACGTACTCCACCGGGGCCGAAGATACGTTCCGCCGCACCGATATTAAACTGCATATCGGTTAAGTTAAACTGTTTATTCGTAGCTTTTTGGAATTCTTCCTCGTTCTTTTGGCGGAAATAGGAACGAAGTGATTGTTGCATAGAATAATCTTGGTATTCCGCTGGGGTTAAACTCATCGGCGTACCAATCTCCATATCGCCTAATTTCGTACGAACAATATACGTATTCGTCTTTAAATCATACTCAATCGTAGTCTTGACATTCTCCGGATCACGCAAATCGGCAGGTGATTGTTTCACGATATCTTGATATTCCTCCGGTGTAGTTTTAGCTACCGGATAACGGGGAGGGATCGTATCCTCCGGAGCTTCCAGCAACTCCAATTCCGGCAAAGATGATGTATACGCAAGGTAATCAGCATTCAGCGAATACAAGCCGACACCAAACAATAATACAACGATCCATATGGAATATTTCAGTATTCGTTTTCTCATTTTCTCATTTAATTGTCAATTGTTAATCGTTAATCCTCAATTGTCAATTATCAAAGCATTCTAAGCGCAGTTTTAATTACTTGTTCCACAGCTAAAGTGGGCGAGCCTTTCAAAATAGCGGATACCGCTTTTTGCGAAGCCGCTTTCTGGAAACCCAACATAACCAATGCGGCTACGGCCTCCTCGGTTACCGCTCCATTAGAGACTGATGCCTCCGGCAAGTTTCCGGCCATACTCTCCATAGGTTTCACCTTATTTTTCAAATCTACCAAGATACGCTGGGCCGTCTTCAAACCAATCCCTTTCACGGCAGTCAATGCGGCCTCATTCTTCGAACCGATCACTTGAACCAATTCGGATGGCGGTAGAGAAGAAAGGATCATGCGTGCGGTATTCGGTCCCACGCCGGAAACGGAAGTAAGCAAAAGGAACAACTCCCTTTCGATTTTCTCGGCAAAGCCAAATAGTAAATGAGCATCTTCCCGGATTACCTCATATATATATATTTTTCCGGTAGTCTTACTCCCAAACGCACTATATGTATTCAAGGATATATTCAGCTCGTAGCCTATACCACCACACTCCAAAATCATACGTGTAGGTGTAAGTTCCACGATTTCACCCTTTATATATTCTATCATCTATATATCTTTTTAATATTCCGTACCTATTATAACGCAAAATTAATCAAAAACGTATATCGGGTTACCATTCTTTTCCCGGATAAGGAACCTTAAAGGTTTCAAAACAACCCCGATCCTGCAATGTCACATAACATTGACGATGATCAGGTCCTCCAAATGTTAAGTTAGACGGCTGCTTTCCTGTCAATTGAATCTCTTCAACTAAATCTCCTTGCGGATTTAACAAAGCTATAGTACCCTTATCATAACGGCAAATATAAAGATTTCCTTTCTCGTCACACTTCATACCATCCATACCGTACCCCTCAAAAGTATGAAATAGACGTTTATTCCTTAAAGTACCATCCGGGCATATATCATATACCCAGACTTTTAATTGAGCAGATTCATTAATGTACAAGCGTTTACCATCCTCACTCACAGCGATGCCATTAGTCGTTCCCATATTCGTCTCCAATAAGGAGACTTTCGCATCCGGGGTAATCAACCAAAGTTGGCCTTTTTGATTCGGCCAATCCGGGTCACTCGCATAGATATTTCCATTGGAGGCAAATACAATATCGTTTGGTTGATTCATCTTTGGCTCATGAGCGAATACGCTGATCTTCTTAGATTTCATATCCACTTTTAAGATATTATGCCCTGTATAATCCGCCACGTACATATTTCCGTCTTTCCCGAAGCGGATACTATTCCCGGTAGATCCTTCCGGCAAAACGAGAAAACAGCCATGGCTACCATCTGGGCGTACAATACCGATCGTCCCTTCTTTCTTATAATTTACGGCATATAAATTTCCTTCGCTATCTACAGCCGGACCTTCTATTCCGGAAGTAAATGTGTGCTCTGGCATCCAACCTGTTGCTTTCAATACATTCTGGGCATTTAAAGAAATCCCACAATACAGAATACCACACAGCAGACTAGCAATGACCTGTATACTTTTCATTTTCAATAATTTTACTGTTTCCAAAAACCGGGGACTAATATCGTTAATACCGTAAATATCTCCAGACGCCCTGTTAACATCAAAAAAGACAGAAACCATTTCGACACCGTGGGAACATCCGCAAAATTACTTACCGGACCAAGCGTTCCCAAGCCGGGCCCTACGTTACTTATAGCAGAAACAGCGGCACCAATCGCCTCCGAAAATCCCATCCCATCCAAAGATAAAGCCAAACAGCTCACCACGATTAACGTAATATAAGCGAACACAAAAGCTAACACACGATGTACAATATCACCAGATACGACATGCCCGTTCATTCGTACTGGAATCACCGCATGGGGATGTGTCTGTTTCTTAAATTCATTGGAGAGATTCTTCGTTAAAATAACGAAGCGTCCCATCTTCAAGCCACCGCAAGTAGATCCGGCGCATCCACAAATAAACATCAAGATCAATGCGATAAACCAGAAAAACGGTCCCCAAGGAATATAGTCATCCGTAGCGAATCCACAGGTAGAAACCAAGGTCACCACTTGGAAAGCCGCCTTACGGAACGCATTCTCTACATCCGAGGCGAATCCAAGGTACAAGATCCACACCATGACAACGATAATAGCGCCTAAAACAAAAAAGAAAAACCAGCGAAACTCCTCATCTTTAATCAATTTCTTCACATTTCCATTAAAACAGAAATAAACCAATGTCATATTGGTAGCTCCGATAAACATGAAAATAGTTATTACATACTCTATATAAGAGGAATTCCAATAAGCGATACTTGCGTTTTTGGTTGAATATCCACCAGTAGATATAGCCGTGAACGCATGATTTACCGCATCATACAAATTCATCGGACCAGCCCATAAAAGGCCGACTAAAAAAAGTGTCAGAAAAACATACACCCCCCACAGGCGTTTAGCGACTTGCGTAATACGAGGACGAAAACGTTCATGGGTTATACCGGGCGTTTCGGCATCAAACATCTGCGAGGCACCACCCCCGAAAATAGGCATCAAAGCCACGGTGAATACGACCATACCGATACCTCCCTGCCACTGTGTAAGACTCCGCCAGAATAAGATACCTTTAGGCAACGCTTCTATATTCGTTAAAATAGTAGAGCCTGTAGTCGTAAATCCGGACATGGTCTCGAAAAAGGCATCGGTCACATTATCTATATATCCTCCTATAGAGAATGGTAACATTCCAAATAAAGAGAATAAAATCCATGTCAATGTCACGATCAACATTCCTTCCCGCCGGCCGGCCGAGTGTTCATTCGCCTTAAAGCCCATAGAGTAGAACAAAAAACCGGTCCCGAATAAGATTCCGCTTGAAATAAGAAGCGGATATACATCACTCCCCCGATAAAGGAAGGCTACGACAGTAGCAGCCAGCATAAAAAAAGTCTCAAGGATGAACATCACCCCTAGCATCTTCACTATAAAACGTACGTTCAACATAACTATCAACTAGTTAAAGTAGTCCTCCAGCTTACGCATAGCCGTATCCAAGCAGAATACGACAACATGATCGTATGCCTGTATCTGAGTATCACCCTTGATCATCATAGGTTCACCGTCACGAATCAACCCACCGAGAGTCATATCTTTCGGCAGACGGAGATCCTTGACTTGTTTCTTGGTAATCTTTGAATCCGGTCGAGCCACCAACTCCGCTACATCCGCATTCGCAAAGGTCAAACATTTCACGTTAGAGACATCCGCATCCAGAAGAAATTGATAGATATGGCTGGCCGCTATCAGCTTTTTGTTGATAACCGAACCGATGTCCATACTTTCCGCCAATTGGATATAATCAATATTCTCAATCTTAGCGATTGTCTTAAACACACCTAAACGCTTAGCGGCCAGACATGCCAATATATTCGTGCTGGAATTTTCCGTCAAAGCTATAAAAGTCTGCGCATCCTTGATGCCTTCTTGCATCAACAAATCAGTATCACGGCCGTCTCCGTTTATAATCAAGACATTACTAGGAACAACCTCAGCGATTCGATGACTTTTCTCTTTATTAGCCTCAATTACTTTTACCCGGATGTTATTAGGTAAATATTGGCAAGCACGGATAGCGATACGGCTTCCTCCCATAATAATAACCTTCTTTACTTCCGGATCTTTCTTTCCGGCCAGTAAGCGTACATCCTCTATATGAGATCGGGTCGTCGTAAAGAACACGATGTCACCAGACTCTATCCGGTCCGTACCACGGGGGATTATCGTCTCGTTCTTTCGCTTAATAGCGACAATATGATATAGCTTCTGCTCATTTAGCAATTCGGCCAATACCCGGTTCACCAAACGGGAATTATCCCGAACTTTAACACCTATCAGAATTAAAGCTCCCCCAAACAGCTCCCAATATTGGCGTGTCCACGGACGGCGTACAGCTGTCACGATCTCCTTAGCCGCCAACATCTCAGGGTAAATCATCGAGTTGATTCCCAGTTTCTCGAACAGCTCTTTATTTTTGGGTAATAAATATTCGTAGTTATTGATTCGGGCCAACGTACGATGCGCTCCTAGATTATGAGCCAACATACAAGCCGTCACATTGGTAGTCTCCTCGGGAGTAACACTTACGAACAAGTCCGCTTTCTTGATCCCCGCCTCCTCCAAATCTCTAAGCGAGGTCGGATTCCCGACCATAGGGAGAATCTCCATGCTAGATTTTGAGAAATTCAGCCGTTCCTCATTCGGATCCATCAAAATGATGTCCTGATTCTCTTGAGATAACATTTTCGCTAAATGTGTACCTACTTCTCCCGCACCGGCTATGACAATTTTCATATTTTATTAATTGACAATAATCAATTCTCCTTTTTCAACTGTTTCGCGATGCTCTCGGCATCCATACCACATAATTGATACAGTTCCGGTATAGAACCATGCTCGATAAACGCATCCGGCACTCCGATACGCTTTACATGAGGCGTATAGCCATTGTCTGCCATAAACTCAAGGACAGCGCTACCAAAACCTCCTTTTATCACTCCATTCTCTACCGTAATAATACGGTTATATTTCTGCCCGATCTCATGCAACAGCTCCTCATCCAACGGTTTCAAGTAGATCATATCGTAATGGGCTATCGATACCCCCTCTTCTTTCACCATCTCGATGGCTTTGATCACCTCGTTTCCGATCGGTCCGATAGAAAGTACGGCGATATCATCCCCGTCACACAACTTTTTCCCTTTTCCTATAGGCAATACTTGCATCTCGTTACGCCAATCTTTCATCTCCCCCTTACCTCTAGGGTAACGAATTACGAACGGGCCATCAAAAGCGGCATAGCCTGTATACATCAAATTCCGTAAATCCAACTCATTCAATGGGGAAGCGATTACCAAATTCGGTATCGGACGAAGATATGCTAAATCAAACACGCCATGATGTGTAGCTCCATCCTCTCCCACTAATCCCGCACGATCCAGACAGATCACCATATGTAGTTTTTGCAAAGCTACATCATGGATAACCATATCATACGCACGCTGCATAAACGAGGAATACACGTTGCAGAAAGGTATCATTCCCTCCTTAGCTAATCCAGCAGAGAAAGTTACGGAATGTCCTTCCGCAATTCCCACGTCAAACGCACGATCCGGGAAGGCTTTCATCATATAAGTCATCGAGCAACCGGAAGGCATAGCCGGAGTTACGCCTACAATACGTTCATCATTCTCCGCAAGCTCTACCAATGTATGACCGAATACGTCTTGATATAATTGAGGCTCATCTAATTTACGAACGATAATACGCTGGCCGGTTTCCTTATTGAACTTTCCGGGAGCATGCCATTCCGTAGCGGACTCTTCCGCAGGTTTAAAGCCTTTTCCTTTTTTCGTTTTGATGTGCAACAGCTTAGGGCCTTGCATATCTTTTATATCATTCAATACCTTCACCAGATAATTTACATCATGCCCATCCACCGGACCAAAGTAACGGATGCTGAAGCCTTCAAATAAATTATGTTGCTGGGTAAGCAATGCTTTAAGGCTATTGTTAAAACGTAAGATGTTTTCCCGGCGATCGTTATTGATGAGCTTGATCTTCTTTAAGCCTCGATACACATCGTATCTCATTTTATTATAGGCTTGACTCGTCGTTATATCCACTAAATACTGGCTAAGACCACCTACGCTATGATCTATCGCCATATCGTTATCATTCAGGATAATTAACAAATTATTAGGGTTGGCAGACGCATTATTCAACCCCTCGAAGGCGAGTCCTCCGGTCATAGCGCCATCCCCAATCACGGCGATCACATGGCGATCCAGTTCCTTCTTCAAGGCCGAGGCTACCGACATACCCATCGCCGCAGAGATTGAATTTGAAGCGTGTCCGGCGATAAAAGCGTCATACTCGCTTTCCGCCGGATTAGGGAAGCCGCTAATTCCTTTAAACTTACGGAGCGTATGGAAAATATCTTTCCTTCCTGTAAGTATTTTATGTCCATAAGCTTGATGCCCGACATCCCAGACAATACGGTCATAGGGGGTATTGAATACATAATGAAGGGCGACTGTCAGCTCTACCGTACCAAGGCTTGCACCTAGGTGACCAGGATTCTCAGACAAAACATCGATAATATATTGACGCAAATCGGCACATACCTGCTCCAACTTATCCTGTGACAAATGTCTCAAGTCTTCCGGAAAATGAATGCTATCCAATAGGTGTTCAACTTTGCTTTCAGCCATGTCTGCTAATTTTTCTGGCAAAAATACAGAATAAACGGCATATATAATAGTATTGTCCTGTCATTTCTTAGACAAGGGGGAAATCCATATTGATTTTAACAGCTAAATCCTATAAAATTTCATAGTTATGTTTTTTTTAAAACATAGTTATGAGTTGTGAATTTCATAACTATGAATTTTTCAAGTTATAATATAGTCATGAAATAACACCACTTGGAAATAAAAATAGCCCAACCACACCAAATTTGATCTCTTAAAAAGCACAATAAGTCTAATATTTCCAAACTATTACCTATACACCTAATAATCAACATACAATAAAATCGTATCTATCCAAGCTCCGATTAGTATCCATAGTATTTTGAATTTCTATTAATACTAATCACTATTTCTATGGATAGTAAAGCAGGCTACAATGAAGCCTATTTTCAAGAAATATACAATAAACAGAATGACTCCCGGCTGATTAATGATACGTTTAGCGGTAAAACATGTACATAGATACGTTTTCAAGTAAAGGTTCGTATATGGTACAGTTGTCCAAATAAAAAAGAGCTGTGCTTCCCATTTTACCGAGAAGCAACAGCTCTTTCTTCTTACAAAACCTCTTAATTTTTTATTCCAAGGTAAAGCTACCGGTCAAGTGTCCCAACCGATGTAACAAAACAACCTGATACTGGCCATTTGCTTCTCCCGCTAAAGAGAAAGAATAAGTTCCACCTGCCTCTGAAGAAACAACATCTTCATAGACTTTCACTCCTTCATCATTCATGACACATACGGTCAAGTTTGATAAAGCATCTTCAAAGCTCAAGGAAAGGATGTCTCCTTCGATTGATGCAACTGGAGGACGGTTTGTGTTAACGGAACGATAACGTTCATCATCCCAAGCTCCTTCTGTTGGAATAATATCTCCAAATACAGATTGAACTAAAAATAACGCAAAAAAAATTGCACAAAAAATAAATCTGTTCACATTTTTCATAATATCTTGTGTATTAATTGTGCAACAAACATACAATGACTTTGCTAGTGATTCAACTACTACTATTGCACAAAATATGCACATTTACTACAAATACTCTCGGATAAATCTATCAAACTTTTCTGAAGATCCTTTTTCTTGAGGATATATTTTCTCATAAAGACGCTTTCTTATCATTGATACATTTGTTGGAGTAGTTACGATCAACATCGCAATTGTTACTGGAGGAACATTAGCTTTAATTAAACAACAAACACGCAACTCAGTTGTTGTCAACCTTGAGAATATAGTCATCAAACGTCGTGTAAACTTATCAAAGGTTTCATCCAAAGCCTTAAATAATTCATTCCAATCTTCTTCTTTAGGTCTCCATTCTTCTTTCATATGGAATTTATAATAAATATCAGACATCTGAAAACTCTCTATTAAAAACCGATTTTCAGTTTTAACATATCTTAAATTCTGATTTTCAGTTTCCAACTTCATTTTTTGAAGAGCCATCAACTCTTTCTCTTTTTCATTGTAAGCTCTAGATGATTTTTGCAACATTTCTTCTAATTCCCTAATAAGTTTTTCATTTTCCTCAATGCGAGTCAGATCTGCTTGGTGTTTTTTTTCTAGAGCCTGTAATAGCTCCCTATGCTCTTGTAAACGCAACTTTTTCTTTTTCATCTGCACATATCCTAAAACTGATATCACGACAATCACGACAATACTTATAATTAAAATTAAAGTCACAGTTAAATTCTTTACTTTCAACTTATTCAACAAGACTTCAGATTGTAATAGTTTAGCTTCTGTTTTATGATAATCATATATTTTCTCTATTCGTCTTATTGATTCCGTTTTCTTTGTTTGGTTTACAGAATCTCTTAAAACTTCATATCTAATCTGATTATTCGCATAACCTTTCCAATTTTCCCGGAATCTCTCCAACTGAGCTAAATGATAATAAGCTGCAGCTTGTGTTTGTAACCTAGAGCTGTTGCTACTATATCCTAAATAATAATACGCTGAATCAACTTGGTTAGTTTTTTGATAATATTTCCCTAACACAAAATAAAAAGAATCTAACATTGACTTTTTTAAAGGAGAACTTAAGACCTTCTCAATATACTCTAGCCCTTTTGAATAATTATCAATATCTAAATACAGATTAGCCAATTCTCTATATACAGAGGATTTACTCTTCTGATCACAAAAGTATAACGCCTTTTCATAATAAAAAATAGCACTATCCATTTTATTTAAAGCTGTCATGTTCCGTCCAATATCTCTCAGTACATAAGATTGCCCAATCGAATCATAAAGGGCTTCGAAACAATATAAAGCTTTTTTTTGGTAAAGAACCGCTTTTTCATATACTTCTTGATAGGTATAAAGCATCCCTATACTATTATATAAACGTCCAAGAAAAGCATAATCAGTAATCTCCATCTCATTTTGTAAAGCTTTTAAATAATAATCCTGCGCCCGTGGAGCATCTTTCAAATCATCAACAACACGTCCTCTATAATACCAAGCTTTTGCTTTTCTTTTCACATCATCTGTCTTATCAAAATATTCTGTAGCTATTGCAATTAATGAGTCTGACTCGTGCTTCTTATAAGTTTTATCTTCCGCTTCTGTCAAAAGTAGGTAGTACATAGCACGATCCTTTTCTGAAAGATCATTTACATCTTGTATTGTTGATAGCAATGTTAAAACGCTATCGGGATGTTGGGACATTATCTTTTCCGCATGTTCATATAGACCTGAGTGATGGCTACATGACATTAGTCCAGTAATAAAGAACAGAAAAAAGACGTATAGATTGTTTTTCATACTCTGTAACATTTTTATTTTCCACAAATGTAAGTAAAATCTCTAATCCTAAAAGTCTTGATTTTTACTGAATTAGACACATACAAGGATTTACGGGTATTTGTATTCCTCCATCTGTTTTGAAAATCAAAACGGATCAAACACCCCGCAAATAAGAAGTAAGTTTAAACTCTTTTACCTTTTAAATACACACAGAAGCACTAGAATACGCAGGATTACTCTAGTATTAGGGCAACAAAGACAACACAAGAGAGTGAACCTTGCCATTGCTGGCAACTACCTGTTCACCCGAAGCCCAGTTCTCTCCTCCATTGAAATCTGATATTTTTCCTCCGGCCTGCAATAGAATCAAGGCACCAGCGGCTACGTCCCAAGGGCCTAAATAGGCTTCTATACGGGCATCAAAACGTCCTGCTGCCACATAACACAGTTCAGCGGCGGCAGATCCCATCAAACGGGTACCTCCCGCAAAACCATACAACCTATCAACCAAATGAGCGGCTACCGGACGATAAGCATCAGAGTTATAAGGGAAACCCAACGCAATGAAAGCGTTATCCAGTACTGAGACATCCGATACATGTATCTCATTCCCATCCAAGTAAGCCTTACCACCTTTCACTGCATAGAAACACTCGTCCCTACACACCTCATAGACTACTCCTAACAATAACTCCTTCCGATTTCTTAAAGCGATACTCACGCAATAAGGCGCGATATCATGAATATAGTTTGAAGTACCGTCCAATGGATCAATTACCCAACAATATTCCTCATCGGTCAAACTTCCAGAGCCTTCCTCCGCAATAAAACCGGCCTCGGGTAGCAAAGTAGACAAAGCCTCTATGATCTGTCGTTCTGATTCTTTATCCACATAAGATACATAGTTATGAGCACTTTTTTCCTCCACTAAGTTCCGGTCAAACTTTCGGCGTTCTTCTTTTAAGAATGTCGCAGAAGCACGAGCTATTTCTCGAACCTCCTTACACAAATAGGCTAAATCTAATTCCATACCGTTCATTTTATTTTGGCAAATGTAATGATTTCCATTTATAGTAATCTCATTTTAGCGACAAATGAGACCACATAGAAACGTAAAAATAATACCTATTACGAATTTGCCCTAAAACTCTGCCTTTAAGAAATATTATATTATCTTTGTGTTATGTTCAGCTAAAAAGATTGAGCTATGAAAACAATACATTATCTTTCAATCATCATCTTATCATTCAGCAGTCAAATACTTTTGGCACAGAATGATACTTTAGTCGGTGTATTGCGTGACATCAGCGATAAAATAATCAAACGCTATCCGGTCACGCTAGGCAGTCAGAATCCGATCACCGTGAAAACGAACAAACATGGCGTATTCACCATCCCGGGGGCTAACCTGAATGATACCTTGTTCGTCACTATTAAGAAAACAAGAAATGTAGTCAAAGTCCCAGTCAACGGATACAATTATATAACCATTACTTTAGAGAATAGCACATTCAACGCAGAGCGTAGTTTTGAACCGGATGAGGCCCTGAAAGAAATTATGGAAAGGGAACGAAACAAAATAGTAAGCTCAAGCGTTATGAATAAAGAAGAGATACAGAAAACCGGATGCCGGGATCTCTATTGCCTGCTACGAAGGATGAGTGGCATAACATTCGCCGATGGTTCCGTACGCATCCGTGCGAGCGTTTCCCTAAACAGTCCTAGTGACCCGCTAGTAGTGGTAGACGGTATACCGATGGACCTATCTGTTCTAAACACGATTCCCGTTGAAGATGTCTCGGAATTAAAAGTATTGAAAGACGCAGGTGAATACGGGGTGAGAGGCGCGAACGGAGCGATCGTCATAAAAACAGGCAAATAAACAAATAAGAAAAAGAGAAACGTATCAACATGAGAGTATGGATTAAACGGATAGGAGTGATATGCCTAATACCGATCGCATTGGTATTGTTACTCTCTATATTACTATATATACCTCCTTTCCAAAACTTCGCGGTACGGAAAGCGACCGAATACGCAGGAAAAGTGACTGGTATGCAAATCGGGATCGAGCAGATTAGGCTATCTTTCCCGTTAGACCTTACGGTTAAGGGTGTCGAGGTCGTAAATCCTCCCGCCGATACCTTGTTGAGTTTACAGAGCTTGACGGTACGGGTTCGTGCCCTTCCTCTTTTGCGGAAGCAAGTATTGGTAGAGGCGATCGACCTCCGGAACGTAAAGGTTAACACCGGGACTATGATTGAAGGTATGGAAATCAAAGGATTCTTGGGAAAGCTTTACCTGCACGCCGATCGTATAGACCTGTCCGAGGAGAAAGCTACATTTAATACCGTAGATTTATCCGATACCGCCATTACCCTTCTATTAAATGATTCAACCTCGAAAGAAGACACGACTTCCACACCTCTGAACTGGGTACTCAAGCTGGATAAAATTAGTTTGGACCGGGTAGCCTTCGCCCTACAAATGCCCTCGGATTCCTTACGCCTTACGGCTTTCGTTAATAAAGCCGGGCTAAATAACGGCCTCGTAGATCTTGGAGCGGAACAATATAAGGCGAGAAACTTTGACATAACGAATTCTACATTCGCTTATGACGGGAATTACGCGGCACCCGAGCAAGGACTCGATTTCTCCCATATCAGTTTAACGAACCTGAACACTTCTATCGATTCCATCTTATATC
>OGGV01000500.1_pt1 | contig 26640 bp, 31 predicted proteins | sample 1571301 | NCBI WGS metagenome assembly OGGV01 (sample SAMEA2582072, study PRJEB24529) | metagenome | biome: Human gut stool | place: China | collected 2011
TCCAGCGCACCACCATGATGGTTCTGGCGGTGACGCTGCACAACATCCCGGAGGGTATGGCAGTGGGCGTGGTCTACGCCGGGTATCTTGCCGGAACGGCTCAGATCACTGCCGCCGGGGCGCTGGCACTTTCCCTTGGTATTGCCATCCAGAACTTCCCGGAGGGTGCCATCATCTCTATGCCCCTGCGGGCGGAAGGAATGAAAAAAGGCCGGGCGTTCTGGGGCGGCGTGCTGTCCGGCATCGTAGAGCCCATCGGGGCAGTGCTGACGATTCTGGCGGCAGGCATCGTGGTGCCCGCGTTGCCCTATCTGCTCAGCTTTGCTGCCGGAGCCATGCTGTATGTGGTGGTGGAGGAACTGATCCCGGAAATGTCGCAGGGGCAGCACTCCAACGTTGGCACGGTATTTTTCGCGGTGGGCTTCAGCGTGATGATGGTGCTGGATGTGGCACTGGGGTGACGGTTGGGGGTTCCCGAAAGCGAAATCTCTTTCGGAATCTCCGAAAATACCTAAACTCCTTGACAGAGGCAACAGCAGGGCGTATTATTTTGGCAGAAGGACCGCTGAGAAGCGTCTTTTTATAAGACCGAAAGTTAGCCTTACCTAACTTTCGGCACGAGGAATTGCTGGCCTGTCACCCGGAGCAGTGGGCGCATCTGGTAAAAAGTATTGCATTGTGAACGGTAAATAGAAAGAGGGGGGTATTATGTCCTTTTTTGAAAACACCCGAAAGCCCGTAGGCCTTGGCGGGAAGATCATGGTTGCTATGATGAACTTTGGACACAGCGCAATGGCAGAATGGGGGCTGCGTTTTTTACAGCCTGACCCGGATGCCATGGTGCTGGACTGCGGCTGCGGTGGTGGAGCGAACATCAAAACGCTGTTGAAGCTGTGCCCAAAAGGCAAAGTGCAGGGCATCGACTATTCGGCTGTCAGCGTAGAAAAAGCGCGTAAGGTCAATGCGGGTGCCATTGCGGCAGGGCGGTGTACCGTGCAGCAGGCAAGTGTGGCAGAACTGCCGTTTGGACCGGAGCAGTTTGAGGTAGTGACCGCCTTTGAAACGGTCTATTTCTGGCCGGAACTTGTGCAGAATTTCAGAGAAGTCTATCGGGTGCTGAAGCCCGGCGGGGTCTTTTTCATCTGCAATGAAGCAAACGGCGAAACCGCAAAAGACGACAAATGGACACAAATCATCAATGGGATGACCATCTACACAGATACTGCCCTGAAAGCATATCTGGAGCAGGCAGGATTCTGTAAGATTCAGAGCCACAAAAACAAAAAGGGCTGGCTGTGCATTACGGCGCGGAAATGAGGTGCGATCATGTCAAAAAAGGCAACGGAATTCCAAAGAAAAGCAATGAGCCGGATGTACCGGGGCAAGGAGATCTTCAAGCCTTTGAACACCGGCTGGATCGATGAAAATGTTGCCTGCGTGCGCGAATGGGTGGCGAATATCTTCTTCTACCGCAAAGGCGATACGACCATTATGGTCGATGCGGGATATAACTACGACCGCCTTGCCGGAAAAATGGGCTGGCTTGGGATTGATCCGAAGTCGATACACCATATCCTTATCACCCATCAGGACACCGACCATGTGGGTGCGGTGGAAGCAGACAGTCCGGGGCTGTTCCGGAATGCGAAGCTGTACATCGGCGAGATCGAGAACCGGTATCTCACCGGCGAGGTGCGGCGAAAAGTCATCTATCATCTCTATAAATTGCCGCAGGTCACGATCAACAGCGAAAAGGTACTGCTGCACGATGGGCAGGTACTTGACATTGACGGCATCAAAATCGAGTGTTTTCTCGTTCCCGGTCATACATGGGGACATATGGTCTACCTCATTGACGATAAGTACCTTTTTACCGGCGACACGCTGTGGTTTGGCGCGGACGGCGGCTACAGCTTTATTTCTGCGCTGGCAGAGGATAACAAGCTGGCAGTGAAGTCTCTGACACTGCTGGAGAAAAAGCTGAAAAAACGCGGACTGCATCCGCTGTTTATTACCGGCCACACCGGCTGGACGGACAACATGGAGTTTGCCTTTGCGCACAAAAATGAGCTGTGCTCGCCTTTCAAAAAAAGAGCCCACGACCCATCGGCATCCTATGATGCCTACGACGAATCGGACGACACCGAAGAAAATGCAAAGAGCGGTTTTCTGAAAGGCGTGGGAAGATGAAGGACAGCGAATTACAAATTGACCGTAGCTGCCATGTGCTATATTCCAAACCCTGCAAAAAGGAAATTCTGGCGAAAATCACTCTGCACTATCCGGAGGTGGAGCGCGAGGCGGTCTGGGAGCAGGTGCAGCTGAGATACGCAGAGCTTCTTTCCAAGTGGCGCACCGACCTCGGCGGTAAAAAGAATTTTCACAACGGCGTAGGCGGCACCTACGACTGCATCGCCATCATGTGCTTTTACGATGTGTGCCGGGATGTGGTCACATTCCGCGAAATGGAAGAGATAGAAGAAAATCTGATTCTGCCGTCCTTCCGGAAGCTGCGATTCGTTGACATCAACAAGCCATTCTGGAAAAAGCTGATGTACAAGGCGTTTGTTCGTGCGAAAAGCGGCTGCGACAAATGGCACGATTACGAGATGTCGGTTGCGCCTTATGAAACCGACAAGCCTATTTATTATGAATTTACGGCGTGCCCGGCGGCGGAATTTGCCAAGCGGTTCGGATTTACGGACATTATGCCCGCCCTGTGCAATGTGGACTATGCGTCCATGGAACTGCTCCAAGCCAAGCTCGTGCGGACGACCACCTGTGTGGACGGCTGCCGATGCGACTATACCATCTGCGGCGATAAGGATCCATACGTAAAGGAACATCCCGAATATCGGGATGAAAACGGATACAGGAGGAATAAGTAATGCTTTTACAGGTGATTCTGGAAGGTCTTGGGCTGGGAATCCTGTTGGTTCTCGTCTGTGCCGTGGGCATCCGCAAAGGGGCTGTTGGGATGGTGCATCTTTACAGCCCGGCGGTGCAGCAGCGGTGCGTGAAGCTGGGACTTACAACACACGAGAAAATCAAGCGCAATTCTCTGATTTTCAAAGCCGTTTGCATTCCCGGCTATATCAGCTATGTGCTGGTCTGTGTCTATGGGATAAACGGTGCGCGCAGCTTTGCGGTGGGCTTCTGGCAGCTGCTCGTCATCTTGTCCATTATGAATCTTATTGACCGCTTTTTGATCGATGGTTACTGGGTGGGGCACACGAACGCATGGACGATCCCCGGAACAGAGGATCTGAAGCCCTACATTACTGCAAAAGACAAGCAGAAAAAGTGGCTATTCGGCACGGTGGGCATGGCAGTCATAGCGATGGTTCTGGCGGCAATTATGACTATTTTTCTTCACTGAGGGAGGGGCCCATGAAATATAAAATCGAGAAAAACACCGTGCAGGAGACGCTGATCCTCCCGCTGTATTCCCGGAAGCTGTGCACAGAGCTGTATCAGAACCTTTACCGGGACGAAACAGCGGTGCATCTGATCGACCAGATCGACTACGATTTTTCGCAGGCTGAGAAAAACTCCCGCAGCCTGATGCAGCGGTTCGGTGCGCTGGAGGTGGCTATGCGGCAGAATGACCTTGCCTTTGAGGTACGGGCATACCTGAAAACGCACCCCGGCGCAGCGGTGGTCAATCTGGGCTGTGGGCTGGACAGCACCGGCAGAGCCTGCGACAACGGCAGCTGCAAGATCTACAATCTGGACTTTCCCGATGTCATTGCCTTGCGGCAGCAGCTGCTGCCCGCCGGGGAGCGGGAGCAAAATATCCCCTGCGACCTGAAAGACCCCGCATGGTTTGACAAGATTGATGCCTCCGGCGGGGCGGTGTTCTTTGCCTCCGGGGTGTTCTATTACTTCCCGACCCAGCAGGTCCGGGAACTGGTGCGGGGGATGGCGGACGCTTTCCCCGGCGGGGTGCTGGTGTTCGACGCCGCCAACCAAACAGCGGTGAAGATGATCGCAAAAACATGGCTCAAGACTGCAAAGATCAAGGATGTGGGGGCATATTTCGCGGTTTCGGATGCGAAAAGCGAGCTTTCCCCATGGGACAGCCGTTTGCAAGTGTCCAGCCGGGGCTATATGCTGGGGTACAACGATTTGAAAGATCCGTCCGTCAGCGGCTTTTTCCGGTTTCTTGCCAAGGTCGGTGACAACGGGATGAAAATGCAGATCGTAAAGATCGGATTTGGAGACAGACAATGAAGTATGCAGGGATGCCCATGGGGGTGTGGGTGCTGATGAAGAAGCTGGGTCTGTATAACCTGACCCCCGCTCTGTGCCGTAAAGCAAGTGCGACAAATATGTGCATCTGGGTATGGAACTTGCCGGAACACACGATCTTGGCACATATGGCAAGCTGTATGACCTGATTAAGTACCCGGAGCCGACCAAAGCAAACGGAATAGTGTGAGGAGAGGCGGCGCAATGAAGAAAGAAGAAACGAAACTGGTTATCCGTTGGTGCATACGATAAAACCAAAGGGAGTTCTGCCCGGACCTTCGTCCGTGACGGAACTCCCTTTTTGATTCGCAGAGTAAACCACTTCATTCCCCTTCTTTTTCGCTGTTTACGATAGCCTGCACCTTGGTGGGCAGACCATAGATGCTGATGAAACCGGTGGCATCGCTCTGCTTGTAGTCGCCGCCTGCGGCAAAGGTAGCGATGTCCTCACGATACAGAGAGTACGGCGACCAGACCCCTGCATTGATGAGGTTGCCCTTGTACAGTTCCAGACGCACCTTGCCGGTGACATGCTCCTGTGTGGCGGTGACAAAGGCACTCAGAGCTTTGCGCAGCGGGCTGAACCACTGGCCATCATACACCAGTTCGCCAAAGGTGATGGCCAGCTCACGCTTCTTGTGGGCGGTGAGCTTGTCCAGCGTCAGAGTTTCCAGCACGTCGTGGGCTTTGTACAGGATGGCGCCGCCGGGGGTTGTAGGTTTGTCAATGATATGTTACACAATGGGAGCAGAAGAAAAAGGGGGCCTATCTCATTTTTTGTTGTAAGCTGAAACTGCAATGAATCAGATTGCAGCAAGAACAGGATACAGGAAAGTGCAGCAGGCAGACAACTTCTGAACCGTTTGTCCCCGCTCATACAGTGTAGGAGGACCATAGTTTGGGAGGTGCGTTGTATGCTGTTGACTCTGCTGCAATTTTTTGCCACGAAATTTCTGGTGCTGGCGCTGCATCTGGAAGCGGGGAGCTTCCCAAAGCCCCTGAGCGCACGGGAAGAGGTCGAGACCTTTGCGGCCCTGCGGGCGGGCGACCCCACGGCGCGGGAAACGCTCATCCGGCACAATCTGCGGCTGGTGGTGCATGTGGCGAAAAAATACTACGCCCAGCCCAGCGACCAGGAAGACCTGATCTCCATCGGGACCATCGGCCTGATGAAGGCGGTGGACACCTTCGATTCTACCCGGAAGGCACGGTTCTCAACCTATGCGAGCCGCTGCATTGAAAATGAGCTTCGGATGCACTTCCGGAGGGAGCGGAAAAGCGGGACCACCGTGTCGTTGCAGGAAACGCTGGAGGCGGGCAAGGACGACACGGCGCTGACCCTCTCGGACGTGCTGCAGGACGGCTTCTGCATGGAGGACAGCTGTGAGCAGCAGGACGAGGCCCAGCGGCTGCGGCAGCTCATCGAAGGGCTTCCGGCGCGGGAACGGAAGCTGATCCTGCTGCGGTATGGCCTGGCCGGTCAACCGCCGCTGACCCAGCTGGAAACCGCAAAGCTGCTGCAGATCAGCCGGAGCTATGTTTCCCGCCTGGAGACCCACGCACTGGAACTGCTGCGGGAAGGGTGGGGCGGATGCCGGTAAAAATTTTGACCTTCATCGCGGAGTGCTTTCACACCGAAGCAAAAAACGCCGCCTGGAACGCATCCAGTTCCTCAAACCGGTACAGGCGGTTCAGTGCCTCCACCAGCTCCTTTTTCGAGAGGCGGGGCGGCAGGCCCAGGGCGTTGAGCAGCGCATATTTCCGCTCGGCGCTGCCCGGTGTGCCGGAGAGCCCCCAGTCGTAGAGGTCGGCATAGGTGATGGCCCGGCCCTCCGGGCGGGGGGCAGCTGCGCCAGCCTCGGCACCGAGGGCGTCTTTGAGCGCCTGCAGCACGATGGCGTCGTCCACGCCCTCCACGCCGAGCAGACCCTCTTTGCCGGGCTGCGGCTTCCGCTTTTCCTTGCCGTGGATGGCGGGCACATAGGCCTGCACCACGTGTTTGGCCCCCACCAGATTGGTGATGTAGGTGCGGATGCGGAACCCGGCGGCGTCCGAATCCGTGAACAGGATGAGCCCGTTTTTCTTTGCCAGCGTCTTGAACAGCTGCTGGCGCTTCTTATCCTTATAAATGCCGAATCCGTCGGTCAGAAGGATCAGCGCGTCCGTCAGGTGGGAAAGGCGTGCCGCATCGTATTTGCCTTCCACCACCAGCACCCGGTCGGTGTGGAAAAGTTCTCGTTCGCTCATCGTCCGCTCCCCGCCAGCGCCAGACGGCAGAGAGCTGCTTCCAGCAGCACCTCTGCGTCCACAGGCTGACTTTTCAATGATCTGTCCAGATCCAGCAGGACCTGTAAACAGGCTTCCAGCTGGCCGAGGGTGTAGTGGCTGGCGGTCTCGGCCGAGCGCTTGAGCCGGTAATCGCTGCCCTTGTAGCCGAACTCCTTGAAAACGGTGCTGTAGCTCTTGCGTCTGGCGCTGCCCAGCTTGACCCGGTAGAGGTCCACATAGCTGCCGATGAGTGCCGCCGTGATGGCGATGGGCTCCTGCTGCAGCCGGAGCAGGGCCTGTAATTTTTTGCAGGCCCCGGTGGCGTTTTTGGCCGTGATCATCCGGGTCATCTCGAAGACATCGGCCTCCAGGCTCACGGTGCCCATCTCAGCCACCATGGCCGCAGTGACGGTCTGGTAGCCGGAGAGGGCGCAGAGCTTGTCCACCTCGTTTTCCAGCAGGAAGGGGTCTTCGCCGCAGCGCTCCAGCAGGGCGGTGGCGGCGCCTTCGGGCAGGGTAGCACCCTGCGCTTTGGCCCGCTCGATCATCATCACCTTGAGCTCGTAGGGCTTGGGTTTGGCCAGCTCTTCGGCATAGCCGAGCTTTTTGCAGGCAGCGGTGAGCTTCTGCGCCCGTTTGCCGGTCTTGAGCTTGCCGCGCTCCAAAGGAAACACACTGCCCAGCACGACGACGGCATTTTCGAGGCTGGAAAGCGTTTCACACAGCGCATCCAGATCCTTGTCGCTGTAGGCGGCGGGGTCCAGTTCAGGCAGGACCACCACGCGCCGGGTGCCGAAAAATGAGATGGTGCCCGCCGCCATGATGAGCTGTTCCAGCTCCGGGGCGGCACCGTCCAGCACGGTGGTTTCTTCGTCGCTGTCGGCCGAGAGCAGCCGCACGGCAGCCGCCACGGCCTGCCGCACCAGATACCGCTCGCTGGAATAAAAATAGTAGACCGAGCAGCCGCTTTCTGCCAGCTGCCGGAGCTTTGCTTCCGTTGCCAAAGGGGAGACCTTCTTTCGTTTTTGCGGGGGATCTTCTGCCCCGCAGATGCCGGGATATTCGATACCCATAGTGTAGCGGAGTTGTGGGGCGTTGTCAATGCGCAGTGCACAGGGGCCGGGCAAAAAATGCTGCCTGACCGGATGCAAAAAATGCCGGAGCGGGGCTTTTCGGAAACGGAAAAACATGATATACTAAAAACGCTTTTCCCAAATGTTCGGCAAAGAGGAAACGAACGGAAATGCAGGGGCCGACCCTGCCGGAAGTAAAAAATGCCCGGCCTCCGCGGGCCGCGAAAGGATGAAGCCATTACGAAACGTGCTAAATTTACGTTGCAGCTGCAATACAATTCCCCGGTGATCCTCACCTTTTTTCTGCTGTCGCTCCTGGTGCTCTTTCTGGGCCAGTGGACGAACGGCTGGACGACCATGCACCTGTTCTGCGTCTACCGCTCCTCGTTCAAAGACCCGCTGTTCTATGTCCGGCTGTTCGGCCATGTGCTGGGCCATGCCAGCTGGGATCATTTTCTGAACAATATGCTCCTGCTCCTCGTCATCGGCCCACCGATGGAGGAAAAATACGGCAGCATCCCGCTGCTGGAGGGCATCGTCTTCACGGCGCTGGTGTCCGGTGTGCTGCAATGCGCGCTCTTCCCCCGCACGGCCCTGCTGGGCGCTTCCGGCATCGTGTTTATGCTCATCATGCTGGCGTCGCTGTCCGGCTTTTCGGGCGGCATCCCGGTCACGATGCTGCTGGTGGCGGCGCTGTATCTGGGCCAGCAGGTGTACGATATCGTCTTCGTGCATGACAATGTCGCCAACTTCATGCACATCGTGGGCGGCATCTGCGGCACGGGGTTCGGCTACTTCTACGCCCTGCGCCCCCAAAAACGCCGCAAGGCGTCCGGGGCAAAGCCGGGCCTGAAATTTGAAAAGACCTCCCGGCACAGGAGCCGGTAAAACAAAAAATCCCCTTCCGCGCGGCAGGACCATGCGGAAGGGGATTTTTGTGCAGATGCGTTACAGCGTCTTGCAGAATTCTTTCAGATAAGCGCGGAAGGCCTCGCCGATCTCCGGGTGCTGGAGCGACAGCTCCACCTGTGCCTCGGCGATCTTGAGCTTGTTGCCCATGTCGTAGTGCTTGCCGGTGAACTCCACTGCAGTCATGCCGCCATAATTGCGTGAGAACTCGGCCATGGCGTCGGTCAGCTGGATCTCGCCGCCGGCACCGGGTTTGGTGCGGGCAAGGATGTCGTAGATCTCCGGGGTCAGCAGGACGCGGCCCAGGATGGAGTAGTTGCTGAACTCCTGGCCCTTTTTGGGCTTTTCAATCATGTCATCCACGAAGAAGTAGTTGTCGTGGATGGGGGTGGTCTTCAGGCTGCAATAGCGGCTCACATCGGCCCAGGGCACAGCGGAGACGCCTGCGGCCGGGCGGCCGAACTCCTCGTAGGCGCGGATGAGCTGGGCGCAGACCGGGTCTTCGCCCCAGATGACGTCATCGCCATAGATGACCACGAAGGGGTCGTCGCCAGTAAAGGCTTTTGCCATGCTCACGGCGTGGCCAAGGCCCAGGGTCTGCTTCTGGCGGACGAAGTAGATATTGGCCAGGTTGGAGATGCCCAGGCACTCCTCCAGCATCTTCTCCTTGCCGGGCGCGGCCAGCTTCTCTTCCAGCTCCGGGCTGCGGTCGAAGTGGTCTTCGATGATGCTCTGGTTGCGGCCCAGAATGATGAGGATGTCGGTGATGCCGGAACGGACGGCCTCTTCCACCAGATACTGGATGGCGGGCTTATCCACAAGGGGCAGCATCCCTTTGGGCATGGCCTTGGTGGCGGGCAGCACACGGGTGCCAAGGCCCGCAGCAGGGATGACAGCTTTCGTAACTTTTTTCATGATTCAAAACTCCTTCGCAAAACTATCGCAGGCTGGGTGCATCAGCCGTAGATCAGATTGAGCAGGGCGTCCACATTGGGGCCCAGCAGCAGGGTGCTGGCGCTGCCGATGACCATCAGCAGCAAAAAGCAGCCGAACACCGCCGCAAAGCTGACGCCGCCCTGTGCGGCCAGAACGGCCTTGCGCTGGGCTTCGTCCGGGAACTCAGAACGGATCTTCCGGATGCGGTCTGCCGCGCTCTTGCGGTAGAGCCACTTGCCGTACATGCCGCGCACGACCATGAGCAAAAAGCTCAGAGCCGAGCACAGGCGGGCCAGCAGGACCATCGTGGAATCGCTAAGGGCAGGGGCCATGGTGCTGCCGGTGAGCTGCATCAGCTGCAGCAGGGTGGGCACGGCCAGCAGCAGCTCGGCTGCCAGAAAGCCGAACGCGGGCTTCCATGCCTTGCGGTAAAAGAAATAGAACGGCCCGAACAGCAGTGCCGAAAAACTCATGGAGATCTTGCTGTGCGCCAGCTGCATCCGGCAGTAGGTGCTCAGATAGGCGGGGGACGCAGGGCCGATGTAGCTGGCCCAGTCCTTGCAGGGGATGCCGTCCAGCATCTCGTCCTTGCCAAAGGCGGCCTCATAGGCCTGCCGCATGGGGTCCTGGGGCATGGAGCCGGTCTCCTGATACTGGCGGTACAGGCTGGAATAATCAAAATTGCCCTCGCCGGGGCCGGCCGTGCGGTCGGCAGGCTCTTCGGCCCCTTCCGGCGGCAGCACGGCACCGCAGCAGCGGCAGTGGTCCTCGCTGCGCAGGGTGCGCTCGCCGCAGGCAGGGCAGGTGCACAGCTCGGATTCCTGATACGGGAACTTCCATTCGTATCCGGCGGCATGAGCCGGGCTGTGGATGCAGCGGCCCAGTTTTTCATAACAATCCCGGTGGTACGGTGCGCCGCAGTCGGGGCAGACGACGATATCGTCCTGCAGCGTCAGCGGCTTGCCGCAGCCCTCGCAGGGGCAGCCATAATATTTTGGCATAACTTCCTCCCATAAATGGTACTTGATGCTATTATACTCCCATCCCGGAGAAAAGAAAAGGTGAAAATCTTCAAATTTCCAGCATGATGGTGATTTTTCCTCTTTACTTTATCACGGATTCCCGGTATACTAATGAAGTATCTGTGTATAAACTGTATCTTTTTGTAGCCCTCTCAGCCATCGCTGCGCGATGCCAGCTCTCCCGCAGGGAGAACCCCTGGCGGCCGGCTTTTGTGTTTGCCAGAATGCAACGCGCGATGGACCCATGAGAAATAAGGGCGATACTTCTTATTTTTGAGAGGATATTGAGAATGATCACGACTGAAGAACTGAAAGTGAAGCTGGCCGAATACGGCACAGCGGTGAAGGACCTGGAAGAGGCCCTCGCCATCGAGGCCTCCCGCAAGCGTGTGCAGGAGCTGGAGCACACCATGTCCCGCCCCGGCTTCTATGATGACGCCGAGCTGAGCAAGAAGGTGTTCGACGAGGTGGGCGACCTGCGCGGCAAGCTGAACCGCTTTGAAAAGCTGCAGGGCCTGTACGATGACGCCGAGACCATGCTGGAAATGCTGGACGAGGAGTACGACCCGGAACTGATCCCCGAAGCCGAAGAGGCGGTCAACACCGTGGAGAAGGCGGTGGATGAGCTGCAGCTCATGACCATGCTGAACGGCGAGTACGACCACAGCAACGCCATCCTGACCTTCCACGCCGGTACCGGCGGCACCGAGGCGCAGGACTGGGCTGAGATGCTCTACCGGATGTACAACCGCTGGGCCGCTGCCCACGGCATGACCGTGGAAGTGCTGGACTATCAGGACGGCGACGAAGCCGGTCTGAAGAGCGCTTCGATGATGGTCAAGGGCGCCAACGCCTACGGCCTGCTCAAGAGCGAGAACGGCGTGCACCGCCTGGTCCGCGTCTCTCCGTTTGACGCCAACGCCCGCCGTCAGACGAGCTTTGCCTCGCTGGAAGTCATGCCGGAGCTGGACAACACCATCCAGGTGGACATCCGCCCCGAAGACATCGAGATGCAGGTCTACCGTTCCTCCGGTGCCGGCGGCCAGCACATCAACAAGACCTCTTCGGCTGTCCGTCTGATCCACAAGCCCACCGGTATCGTGGTCAGCTGCCAGACCCAGCGCAGCCAGTTCCAGAACCGCGACTACGCCATGGAGATGCTGAAGGCGAAGCTGTATCAGATCGCCCAGCAGCAGCACATGGACAAGATCGAGGACATCAAGGGCGTCCAGAACGAGATCGCCTGGGGCCACCAGATCCGCAGCTACGTCTTCATGCCCTATACCATGGTCAAGGACCATCGCACCAACTACGAGACCGGCAACGTGGACGCTGTTATGGACGGCGACCTCGACGGCTTCATCTTTGCATACCTCAAGGCCGCCAGCCGCGGGGAATTGCAGGACACCTAAATCTTACCGATAAGCAAAAAAGCCACGCGAAAGCGTGGCTTTTTCGTTTACGTGTCTTACGCCAGATCCGCCAGGATGTCCGGCCAGAGAGCCTGCTCCTGGTGCATGACGGCAAATGCGCAGTCAAGAAACATCTTGTTGACGGCGGCGATGATGGTGCTGCGGAGCAGCAGCTTCTCCTCTCCGGCGTCCGCGGCCAAGTCCCGGATGGTGTGGGTCAGGCCGAACACATAGGGCAGGCAGTTTTCCACTTCCTCGCAGAAATAGTCGTAGGCCTGCGCGGCAGAGCAGTGCTGGCGCTGCATTTTGAAGAGGGTGTCGATGTTTTCCATCGAGAGCACCGTTTTGGAGACGACGATGTAGATCAGGCCGGCCAGCTGCTCACGGGTGTATTTTTTCTTGATGGGGTGGCCGATGATCCCTTTCTTGACGTAGTTGCTCACCATGGAAGCCGTGAGCTCCACCCCCGGAAATGCACGAAAATACCCATTGACGTACTGGACGGTCTGGTCGAGATACAGCCCAACGGAAGGCAATTCTGCGTACCGCGGCAGGGCAAAATCCACGGCGCAGGCCGCTATGCGGCGGTTGGATTCATTGTTCATGCGGATAGTATAGCGTATTTTTCCGGCAGGGTCAACCGTCTTATGAAAACTTTTTGAAGATTTCTCTGAAACGGTTGACAGGTTTTTGAAAAACTGATATCATAGCTTCGACAACATGAAAAAATGCGGCGGATTTTGCCGCTGGAATGGAGATACTGCTTATGAAGACCCGGATCGTTGTGGATTCTGCCGCAAGCCTGTATGCACTGGATGGCGTGGATTTTGCCTGTGTGCCCCTGAAGATCATCACCGATCACGAGGAATACCACGATGACGGAACGCTGGATGCGGTGGGCATGGCCACGACCCTGCGCACCTATAAAGGAAAGACCTCGACGTCCTGCCCCAACGTCGGCGACTGGCTGGCTGCTTACGAGGGAGCCGATGAGGTGTACGCCATCACCATCACCGGTACGCTGTCGGGCAGCTGCAATGCGGCCCAGCTGGCGGCGGAGGAATACCAGCAGGAGAACCCCGGTAAGCGGGTCTTTGTGCTGGACAGCCTGTCCACCGGCCCGGAGCAGGTCCTGCTGGCGGAGCATCTGCGGGATGAGCTGGCTGCCGGCAAGGAGTTCGACGCCGTCTGTGAAGAGATGCTGCGCTACCATAAGCACACCCATCTGCTCTTCTCGCTGGAATCGCTGGCCAACCTGGCCCGCAATGGCCGCGTGAAGCCCGCTGTGGCGGCAGTGGCGCGGATGCTGGGCATCCGGGTCATCGGGCAGGCCAGTGAGGCTGGTGAGCTGGACGTGATCTGCAAAACGCGCGGCGAGCACGGCGCATTGGAGCGCATCGTGCTGGAGCTCAAGGAGCACGGCTACACCAACGGCAAGGTGAACATCTCCCACTGCGGCAACCCTGCCGCTGCCGAGCGCCTGAAGCACATGATCGAGGCCGTCTTTGAGGGGGCCAGAGTCGTGGTGACGGAGTGCGGCGGCCTGTGCAGCTACTACGCCGAGCTGGGCGGCCTTCTGATCGGATACGAGGACGGAGAGGCTTGAAAAATCACCCGGACCGCGCTATACTAACTCCATCTTAAAGAGCCGCGCAGCGGCGGGGGAGGGACAGCGTGTTCAGACTGCCGATCGTTAAATTTTTCAGCCGCATCCTCAACCGTGCCACCATCACCATCGTGCTGGTGGCATTGCAGGTGCTGTGGCTGCTCTGGGCGTTCTGGGCCTTTACGGCGGGCCGGGTCTGGCTGAACGGCTTGCTCAAGGCGCTGAGCATCGTCATCGTGCTCTACCTCGTCCGGAAGGACGAAAACAGCGCCTATAAGATCGGCTGGATCGTCCTCATCGGCCTGCTGCCGCTGCTGGGCGGGGCACTGTATCTGGCCTTTGGCAACAAGGCCCCGGCCAAGGGGCTCCGCACCCGGATGCGGAAGGTGGAGCAGGCCCACACGGCCGACCTTGCGCCCCAGCCGGACCAGACCGACACGCTGGACCGCGTGGAGAAAAACCTGAGCCATTACGTGGAGACCTACGGCCCCTACCCGGCGTGGAAGCACACCGCCGCTCACTATTTCCCCTGCGGCGAAGCCATGTACCCCAGGCTTCTGGAAGACCTGGAACGGGCGGAAAAATTTATCTTTCTCGAATTCTTCATTGTAAAGTCGGGCACGATGTGGGACGGCATCGAGGCCATCCTCAAGCGGAAAGCCGCCGAGGGCGTGGATGTGCGGCTGATCTACGATGATTTCGGAAGTCTGCTGGGCCTGCCCAGCGACTTCGTCATCCGGATGGAGCGCAGCCATATCCGCTGTATCCCGTTCAACCCTGTGGTGCCGCTGGTGTCGCTGGTGATGAACCACCGCGACCACCGGAAGATCGTGGTCATCGACGGCAATGTGGCCTACACCGGCGGCGTGAACCTCGCGGACGAATATATCAACGCCGAGCAGCGCTTCGGCTACTGGAAGGACGCCGCCATCCGGCTGGAAGGGGCGGCGGTCTGGAATTTTACCGTCATCTTCCTCAACTGCTGGAACGCCTTCCGCCCGCAGGAGACGGACTACGCACCCTTTGCGCCGACCCACCTGCCGGAAAGTTCGGACGGCGTCGTTCAGCCCTACACCGACAGCCCGCTGGACGAAGAGCCGCTGGCCGAGACGGTCTACCTGAACATCCTGGCCCAGGCGCAGCGGTATGTGTATCTCTACACGCCCTACCTCGCTGTGGGTGAGGAGATGCTCGACGCCCTGAAGACCGCCGCCAAACGCGGCGTGGATGTCCGGCTGGTCCTGCCGGGCATCCCGGATAAGAAGCTGGTGTTCCGGCTAAGCCGGTCCTACTATGTGCCGCTCCTCCGGGCGGGCGTCCGCATCTACGAGTACACCCCCGGCTTCCTCCATGCAAAATGCTACGTCAGTGACGACCATCTGGCCGTGGTGGGCAGCATCAACATGGATTACCGCAGTTTGTTTTTGCACTTTGAATGCGGGGCGCTGCTTTACAGCAACAGTCAGGTCATCGCCCTGCGGGAGGATGTGCTGGCCACGCTGCCGCAGTGCCGGGAGGTGCAGCTTTCCGACTGCCGGACTTCTCTGCCGGGCACCCTGCTGGACAGCGTCCTGCGGCTGCTGAGCCCGCTGCTGTAAAACCCTCTCCGTCAACGCCTGATGGCGTTGACCGCTCCCCCCGAAGGGTGAGCTGGCGAGCGAAGCGAGACGGAGAGGGGAAAACTACTGACGAATAAGAATGGCCCTGCCGGATATACTACTTCCAAACCCATCGGGAAAGGGAGCGTATCTATGAGAAAAAGCAAGGCTCTTTGGGGCTGTGTGCTGGCAGCAGCCCTGCTGCTGGCTGCCTGCGGGAAACCGAACGCCGGGTCGTCCGGCTCTGGAAGCATGAGCGGGAGCGGCGCGGCCTCGCAGACGACTGCCGCCTGGAAGACCGGCCTCGGTGTCGTCGTGGAAACGGAAGACGAAGACCGTACCGGGAGCATCCGGCTGGCGGCTGCGGCAGTGCTGCTGGATGGCGACGGCAAGATCGCAGACGTGGAGCTGGATGAGATGGAAACGACCATCGGGGCCGACGGCACCGGCGCAGTGCACCTGCCCACCGACTACCGGACCAAGCGGCAGAAAGGGGCGGACTACCCGCTGGCAGAGGCCTCTTCGCTGAAAAAAGGCTGGGCGGAACAGGCGGATGCCTTCGCGGACTACCTGATCGGCAGGACGCCGGAGCAGGTGTCCCTGCTGAAGCTGGACAACGACGGCAAACCCACAGACGCTGACCTGCTGGCCGGCTGTACCATCGCTGTGGACCGCTATCGGGATGCGGTGGTCAAGGCCTGCTCCAATGCCAGGGGGCTGGGCGCGGCCAAAGGCGACCGGGTGTCGCTGGGCGTGGAGGCGGTGAATGGCTCTTCGGATGTGACCGCCACCGATGACCGGGACGTCAACGCGGAAATCGACATCAGCCTTGTGGCCCTGACGCTGGACGCCGAGGGCCGTGTGACCAGCGCCGTGGCAGATATGGCCGAACCGGCCCTGACGGTGGCGTCCGATGGCGGCATCACTGCGCCGGACAAGGTGGAGACCAAGCTGGAACAGGGCGACCGCTACGGGATGCGGGGCGCTTCCTCCTTAAATAAGGAGTGGTACGAGCACAGCGAGGGCTTTTGCGGCTACCTCAAAGGAAAGACCCGTGCGGAGGTGGCAGCTATCCCGGCAGACGGCTCGGACGCTGACCTGATGGCGCTGTGCACCATCTCGGTGACCGACCTCCAAAAGGCTGCGCTGGACGCGATGCGAACCAAATAACGCTGCAAAGCACTTCACAAGAGCTTTTCCGAAAGGGAAAGGCTCTTTTCGTTTGCGCGATTCGCACAGAAAGCACACTGGAAAGAGAGCGCATTCCGGCATTGTGCGAAAAATCGGCCTTCCCCCTTGCAAAATCGTGCCAAATGCGGTATCCTAGATGCACAGTTTAGCTCTTTATCACGGTAAAGTGATAAAACAAGGGCGTTAGAGGAGGACTTTGGGATGAGAATGAAACGATTCCTTTCGATGTTTGTGGCGGGTGCGATGGCACTCAGTCTGGCAGCCTGCGGCGGGGCCGCATCTACGTCTACGGCTGCTTCGGCTTCCGGCTCTGCGGCAGGCTCTGCTGCATCCGCTTCGGCCGACAGCGACCTGGCCTACATTCAGGGCAAGGGCAAGATGGTCATTGGCTACACGGTGTATGCGCCGATGAACTACACCGATGACGAGGGCAACTTCACCGGCTTTGATACCGAGCTGGCCACCGCCGTCTGCGAGAAGCTGGGCGTGGAGCCGGAGTTCGTGGAGATCAACTGGGACACCAAGGTGGTCGAGCTGGACGCCAAGAGCATCGACTGCATCTGGAACGGCCTGACCCTGACCGATGAGATCAAGGAGAACGCCGCCACCACCAAGCCCTACGCCAAGAACGCACAGGTCGTGGTCGTGAAGGACGGCACGGAGTACACCTCTACGGCGGACCTCGTGGGCAAGACTGTGGTCGCAGAAGCCGGTTCCGCCGGTGAATCGGCCATTGCAGACGATGCAAGCCTGTCGCAGGCCGATTACATCTCCAAGAGCGTCCAGACCGACTGCCTGATGGAAGTGGCCGCCGGTACCGCAGATGCCGCTGTGCTGGACCTGACCCTGGCCAACGCAATGATCGGTGAGGGCACCGACTACGCAGACCTGAAGATCGTCGATGAGCTGAACGCCGAGGAGTACGGCGTGGCCTTCCGCAAGGGCAGCGATGCCGTAGCGGCCGTCGATGAAGCGTTTGATGCGCTGAAGGCCGACGGCACCCTGAGCGCACTGGCCGAAAAGTACGAGCTGACGCTGGCCGACTGATCGTAGATCGCAATGCAGAAAGCCGCTCCGTTCCGGGGCGGTTTCCTGCTGGAAATACAAAAAATTGATGGGTGTGTTTTTGTGTCTGTGATTCTTGGGCGCCTATCCGGCGCATTCCTGCTCAACTGTGAGCTGTTTGCCCTGACGCTGCTGTTCGCGCTGCCGCTGGGCCTTGTGGTGTCGTTTGGCTCCATGAGCCGCTGCAAGCCGCTGAGCGCCGCAGTCAAGACCTTCGTCTGGATCATCCGCGGCACCCCGCTGATGCTGCAGATCATCGTCATCTACCTTGGCCCCGGTCTGCTGGGGATGAGCAACCCCTGGCCCTCCGGCTCCGGCGGGCGGATGGTGGCAGCCGTGGTGGCGTTTGCCATCAACTACGCCTGCTACTTCTCGGAGATCTACCGCGGCGGCATCGAGGCAGTGCCCAAAGGCCAGACCGAGGCCGGGGAGGTGCTGGGCATGACGAAGACGCAGATCTTCTTCAAAGTCACGCTGCTGCAGGTCATCAAGCGTATCCTGCCCCCGATGGGCAACGAGATCATCACGCTGGTCAAGGATACCTCGCTGGCGAATACCATCGCCAACAAGGAGATCATCATGATGGCCAAGGAATACAGCGCAAAGGGCCTGATCTGGCCGCTGTTCTCCACGGCAATCTTCTTCCTGGTCTTCGTCGGTGTGCTGACCGTTCTGTTCAACTGGCTTGAGAAAAAGCTCGATTATTTCCGCTGCTAAGGGAGGCGTTCAATTATGGCATTGCTCGAAGCCTCCGGCATCGGGAAAAATTTCGGGGACACCCACGTCCTCAAGGACATTTCGCTCACTCTGGAGCAGGGCGAGGCGCTGGCCATCATCGGCTCGTCGGGTTCCGGCAAGACGACCCTGCTGCGCTGCCTGAATTTTCTGGAACGGCCGGACACCGGCGTCATCAAGGTGAACGGCGAGACCATGTGGGACGCCGCCGACCCCGCCACCCAGCGGGAGAGTGAAGTGCGCAAGAAGCGTCTCCACTTTGGTCTGGTGTTCCAGAACTTCAACCTTTTCCCGCAGTACACCGCGCTGCAGAACGTCATGCTGGCGGGTGAGCTGCTGGCCAAAGAGCGCCCGGACTACAAGGCCCGCAAAAAGGCCATCTACGCTGAGCTGGAGCAGCAGGCAAAGGAGCTTCTGGCCCAGATGGGTCTGTCGGAGCGTGCTGGACACTATCCGCACCAGCTGTCCGGCGGCCAGCAGCAGCGCGTGGCCATTGCCCGTGCGCTGGCCCTGCACCCGGACATCCTCTGCTTCGACGAGCCGACCTCGGCCCTCGATCCGGAGCTGACCGGCGAAGTGCTGCGCGTCCTGCGCGACCTTGCCGACCGCAAGACGACCATGATCATCGTCACCCACGAGATGCACTTTGCCCGCGACGTGGCGGACCGCATCCTCTTCATGGATGGCGGCGTGGTCGTGGAGGAAGGCCCCGCCAAAGAGCTCATCGACCACCCCCAGGAGGAGCGCACGAAGCAGTTCCTCGCCCACTATTCTGAATGACCACATCTGCCCCCGGAGAGGTTGCCTTTCCGGGGGCGGTTTTGCGCAGGTGCGCGGATTCTACTGCTGGTCGGTTGCGGGTCTGCGGAATTTCTGCTACACTGGAGCCAACAAGACCGGACAGGGGAGGACGACACGATGGAGCAGAACTTCGAACTAAACAAGCAGGCGTTCGGGGCGTTCCTGGCGCAGCTGCGGCGGGAAAAGGGCTGGACGCAGAAGGACTTGGCCGAGAAGCTGTATGTCTCGGACAAGGCAGTCAGTAAATGGGAGCGGGGCCTGAGTGTGCCGGACGTTTCGCTGCTGCTGCCGCTGGCCGAACTGCTGGGCGTCTCAGTGACAGAATTGTTAGAGGGGCGGCGGCTGGAAGAAGCGGCCATCCCGGCCAGCGAGGTGGAAGTGCTGGTGAAAAAGGCACTGACCCTCCCAACGGAACCGGTGGAAGTGAAACAGGAACGGGTGAAAAAGTATCTGCCGACGTATCTGGCCTGCAACGTGCTGGGTGCGGTAGAAGCACTGGCCGTCTGGCGACTTGGGTGGGTGTCCACGAAGCTCGAAACCATGCTGCTGCTGGGCTGCATCTTTGGCGTAGTGTTCGGGGCGTATTTCTTCTTCTGGACTGAAGAGGTGTTGCCGCGCTACTACGACGAAAACCGCATCAGTCACTCAGTCACATTGAACAGGGCGTGTTTCGGATGAATGTTCCGGGCGTCAGCTTTAACAATCGAAACTGGCCGCATATCCTGAAGGGCCTGCGTATCTGGTCGGCGCTTTCGGATCTGCTGATGCCGCCGGTCTGTGCACTAGCAACGCTGGCGGGCAGGGTGACCGGTGTAGACTTTGCAATGGTCGTACTGCTGGCCTATCTGGGTGGGCTGTTCCTGCCAGTTGTTGTGATTGCACGAAAGTATGAATTTGGTGCACCGAAGAAAAAATGACCAAAACTGCCCCCGGAGAGGCTGCCTTTCCGGGGGCGGTTTTGCACTCCATGCAGGAAAACCGCCCGGACGACCGTTTTATGGAGTGAAAGGATGTGGAACTCGATGAAACGGAAGCGTTCTGCACGGAACCGCCGGGCACGGCGGTGTCTGTTTTTGATTTTGCTGGCTCTGCTGGCACTGCTGCTGATGTGGCCTCGGACGGTCCATCTGGAGGGGCTGGTCAGCCCGTATGCCATTCTGGTGGATGCCGACAGCGGAGAGGCAGTGGCAGAAAAAGAGGCGGATGTGAGCATCTACCCGGCCTCGATGACCAAAGTGATGACGGCCCTTCTGGCCCTTGAGGCAAACCCAGACCTGGAACAGCCGGTGACGCTGCCGGAGGACATCTTCCCGGAAATGCGGGCCGAGGGCGCATCGATGGCGGGGTTTCGGCCCGGTGAGACGGCCACCGTGCGGGACCTGCTATACGGTGCGCTCCTGCCCTCCGGCGCGGAGTGCTGCGAGGCGCTGGCGCGGGAAGTGAGCGGTTCGGAGGAAGCCTTTGTGGAGTTGATGAACCAGAAGGCGGAAGAGCTGGGGATGCGTTCCACCCACTTCTGCAACCCCACCGGCCTGCACGACCCGGAGCATATCTCCACCGTGCGGGATATGGCCCGGCTGCTGCGGGCTGCGATGCAGAACGAGACCTTCCGTGCCATCCTGAGCGCCGGGCGCTACACCGTCCCGGCGACGGACCTGCATCCGGAGGGCTTTACGATGACGAGCACTTTCTGGGCAGAGCTGGGCGATGTCTCCCTGTGGAGGGGGAAGTTCCTGGGCGGCAAAACCGGCTACACCAGCGCGGCAGGGCTTTGTCTGGCCAGTGCCGCACAGGTGAAGGGGAAACGGTACATCCTCGTCACGGCGGGTGCGCAGGGGAACCACGGCACCGAGCCTTACCATATCGAAGATGCTGTCCGGGTCTACCGCCAGCTGACTCGCTGAGATATGAGCAGAATCACTAATTTTTACGAGAAATCCTTGTTGAAGCTTATCAAAAGGAGACTCTTGAAAAATTATCGCAATCTGATATAATCACATTCGTGAAAACCACAACGTCCTGCCCCTTTTCCGGCAGGGCGTTTTTGTCGGCAAAAAATCGGTTTTGTTGCTTTTGATGACCCCCAAAGGAGGGCACTGACATGACAAAAGATATGACACAGGGCAGCCCGCTCAGGCTGATCCTCGCCTTTGCGGTCCCGCTGATGCTGGGCAGCCTGTTTCAGCAGTTCTACAATCTGGCCGATACCATCATCGTGGGCCGGTTCGTCGGTGTGGAAGCGCTGGCGGCGGTCGGCAGCGTGGGCGGCCTGAACTATCTGGTGCTGGGCTTCGTCAACGGCATCGCCTGCGGCTTCTCCATCCCCATTTCGTGGACGTTCGGCGCAAAGGACTACCGTGAGATGCGCCGTTACACCGCCAACGCCGTCTGGCTGTCGCTCTTCTTTGCGGCGGTGCTCACCGTGGTCACGGTGGCCATGACCCGCTCCATCCTGGTCTGGACCAACACCCCGGACAACATCATCGACCTGGCGGATGTCTACATCCGCACCATTTTTGTGGGCATCCCGTTCACCCTGCTGTACAATATGACCAGCGCCCTGATGCGCGCTCTGGGCGACAGCAAGCGCCCGCTCTACTTCCTGCTGGTGGCGAGCTTCCTGAACATCGGGCTGGACCTGCTCTGCATCATCGTGTTCCGGATGGGCGCCTTCGGTGCGGCGTTCGCCACCGTGTTCAGCCAGGCCGTGGCCGGTCTGGGCAGTCTGCTCTATATCCTCAAACATTACGGGGAGCTGCGCTGGTCCAGAGAAGAGGGGCAACTCAGCAGGACGCACTGCGCCAAGCTCTGCAGCATGGGCATCCCCATGGGCCTGCAGTGCAGCATCACGGCCATCGGCAGCGTCGTGCTGCAGGGTGCCGTCAATGGTCTGGGCAGCGACATCGTGGCAGCACAGACGGCCGGCGGCAAGGCGGCGCAGTTCCTCTGCGTCCCGCTGGAGAGCATCGGCACGGCCATGACCACCTACGCCAGCCAGAACATGGGCGCACACGACCTGAACCGCGTGAACAGGGGAGTCAATACCGCGCTGGGCATCGGCGTGGTGTACAGCATCGTGTCCTTCCTCATCCTGCGCGTGGCGGATAAGCCCCTCATCGGACTCTTCTTGGAGAGCGACCAGACCGAGATTATGGCCAACGCCCAGAGCTTCATTTTCTGGAACAGCGTCTTCTACATCCCACTGGCGGTCCTCATCATCTACCGCTATACCATCCAGGGGCTGGGCTATTCCAGCCTGGCCATGTTTGCCGGGGTGGCCGAGATGGTCGCCCGTGCGCTGGTGGGCGTCCTGTTCGTGCCGCTATGGGGGTACTTTGCCGCCTGCATCGCCAGCCCCGTGGCCTGGTTCTTTGCCTGCTTCTTCCTCATCCCGGCCTACACCGTGGTGTACCGCCGCCTGAAAAAGGAAAAGCTGGTGCCTCACGCAAACCTGTAAGAATCAAAAGAAGCGTTTTGCGATGACTGCATTGCAAAACGCTTCTTTTTATATTATACTGATTATAATTATGCCACAGAAAGGGCGGTGGAGCCGATGGAGCAGGAACTGGAACAGATCGAGGGTACGGTCGAAGACATCATCTACGAAAATACGGACAACGGCTACACCGTCTTTGAGATCTCCGGCGGCGGCGTCCTCACGGTGGTGTGCGGCGTGGTGGGGGAGCTGCATGCAGGCGAGAGCGTCGTCTGCCGCGGCAAGTATGAAAACCACGCCACCTATGGCCGCCAGTTCCACGCGCAGGAGTGCGAGACCGACATGCCCAAGGATCTGGAAGCCGTCTATGCCTTCCTCGCCAGCGGCTCGCTGCCCTACATCGGAGCGCGCACGGCCACGAAGATCCTCGACAAGTTCGGGGCACAGGCACTGGAGATCATTGCGAATGACCCGGCCCAGCTGACCGCCATCTCCGGCATCTCGGCGGACAAGGCCGACCGCATCCAGCAGGAGTTCAAGCGGATGTTCGGGATGCGGGAGCTCATCGCCTATCTGGCCCAGTTTGAGATCAGCCCCCGCCGCGCGATGGAGGTGTTCCGGGTGTTCGGCCCCAGCGCCATGAACGCCATCTCCTCCAACCCCTATCTGCTCTGCGGTGAGCCGCTGCAGCTGGATTTCCGCCACGCCGACAGCATCGCCCAGTATTATCACATGGAAGGGGACTGCACCCAGCGGTTGGAAGCTGCCCTTCTGCGCACCCTGCGCCACAATGCGGGCAACGGCCACACCTGCCTGCCCCGTGCGCAGCTGCTGGAAACGGCCTCCAATTTCATCCACCAGCCGCCGGAAAAGCTGGCCAAAGCGCTGGACCAGTGCATCGAAACGGACGAACTCAGCGTCCGGATGTTTGAGGGCACACCCTACATCTACCTGCCCGACCTGCTGGCCGCCGAACAGGACATCGCCGACCGGCTGGCCCTGCTGGCCAAGCGGGAGAAGCAGACCGTCCGCGACCTGGACAAGAACATCCAGGTGTTGGAGCTGACCCAGGGCTTTGCCTATGCACCGCTGCAAAAAGAGGCCATCCGCAAGGCGATGACCGAGAACTGCCTCGTCCTCACCGGCGGCCCCGGCACCGGCAAGACCACCACCGTGAATGCCATCCTGCAATTGCTGGAACATCAGGCCGAGCGGGTGGCCCTCTGCGCTCCCACGGGCCGCGCGGCCAAGCGGCTGAGCGAGCTGACCGGCCGGAAGGCCTCCACCATCCACCGCCTGCTCGAAGTGGACTACACCGGCGGCGTGGTCAGCTTCATCCACAACGACAAGAACCTGCTCAAGTGCGATGTCGTCATCCTCGACGAGATGAGCATGGTGGATGTCAAGCTGTTTCAGGCGCTTATCGCGGCGCTGCGGTACAGCTGCCGCATCCTGATGGTGGGCGATGCCGACCAGCTGCCCAGCGTCGGCCCCGGCAACATCCTGGGCGAGGTCATCCGCTCCGAGCGGGTGCCCACCGTCTGCCTGAACGAGATCTTCCGGCAGGCCAAGCGGAGCCTCATCGTGGAGAACGCCCACCATATCATTTCCAGTGAGCCGCTGCAAAAAGGCGGCAAGACCGACGACTTTTTCTTTCTGGAATCGGACGGCGATGCAGCCCAGAAGCTGGTCTGCGACCTCGTCACGACCCGCCTGCCCCGGAGCTACGGCTTCGATCCCGTCCGGGATATCCAGGTGCTCTGCCCGACCAAGCTCGGCCCCACCGGCACCCAGGCGCTGAACGTGGAGCTGCAGAACCTGCTCAACCCGGAGCAGAAGGGCAAACCCCAGCTGCAGAGCGCGGCCCGCGTCTTCCGGGTGGGAGACAAGGTGATGCAGGTGCGCAACAATTACGAGATCGTCTGGCAGCGGGTCGGCGGGGAACAGGGCGTGGGTGCCTACAACGGCGACATCGGCATCGTGGAGTCCATCAACATGCGGGAGCGCTCGATGGTGGTCCGGATGGACGACCGGCGGCTGCTCTACCCGGCGGAGAACCTCAACGAACTGGAGATCGCCTACGCCATCACGGTGCACAAGAGCCAGGGCAGCGAGTTCCCGGCGGTGATCCTGCCGGTGGCGCAGGTGCCGCCCCGGCTGTGCTACCGGAACCTGTTCTACACCGGCGTCACCCGCGCACGGAAGCTCTGCATCGTGACCGGGCGGCGGGATGTCGTGAACCGGATGATGGGCAATGTGCGCCAGAACCTGCGGTACAGCGGCCTGTGCACCCTGCTGCAGCAGGCCCTGCCCGCCGAACAGCAGAAACTTGAGGAATGACGCAGGAAACCGCTGCTTTGTGCAAGAACGCGGGTGTACTTTTCCGCACGGTTATGTTATACTATAATGTGTTTGATTACCCGGCCGGAGAGCCCGGCATTCAGATAGGAACAGGGAAAGCAGAGAAAGGATCTTCGTATTATGGCACAGAATGATATCGGTATCGACCTTGGTACCACGACCATCATCATCGCGCAGGAGGGCACCGGTGTGGTGCTCAATCAGCCCAGCGTGGTGGCGGTGGATACCCGCAAGAACTCGGTGCTGGAGGTTGGCGACAAGGCGCTGGCCATGGTGGGCCGCACCCCGAACTATATTTCCGCGATCTTCCCGCTGAAGGACGGCGTCATCAGCGACCACACCATGACCCGCGAGCTCATCTGCCGGTTCGTCAATCAGGTGTACAGCTCCCACATGGTCAAGCCTCGCGTGGCGGTCTGTGTGCCTGCGGCCATCACCGGCATCGAGAGCGACGCCGTGGTCGAGGCGGTCATGGCAGCCGGTGCGCGTCAGGTCTACCTCATTGATGAGCCCATCGCCGCAGCCCTCGGCTCCGGTATTGACATCACCCAGCCCGACGGCCGGATGATCATCGACATTGGCGGCGGCACCACGGATATCGCAGTGCTGAGCCTGGGCGGCAAGGTCAAGGCCACCAGCGTTCGCGTGGCGGGCAACCACTACGATGACGAGATTTTGAAGCATGTGCGCAACAAGTTCAGCATCGCCATCGGTCAGCGCACCGCCGAACAGCTGAAAAAGAACGTGGCCTGCTGCCCTCAGAAGGCCGATTTCAACGAGACGATGGAGGTCAAGGGCCGCAGCCTGCTGACCGGCCTGCCCATCCGGGTGAACGTCTCCACCAGCGACCTGTACGAGCCGGTCATGATGCTGAGCGAGCAGATCGGCACGGCGGCCCATCAGGTGCTGGAAAAGACCCCGCCGGAGCTGGCCGGCGACATCTTCCGCAACGGCGTGGTGCTGACGGGCGGCGGTGCCCAGCTGCACGGCCTGCCGGAGTACCTGAGCCAGGAACTCAAGGTCAACGTGGAGGTCTCGCCCGACCCTGTGAACTGTGTGGCGCTGGGCACGGCCATGAGCCTGAGCGTGCGCGACCGGCTGGAGACCGGCTTTACGGACGCGACCCCCCGCATCGGCCGCCGCTGAGCGAAAAAGACGTACTTCACGGTTTGGAAAAAAATGCGATATTTTTTGTTCATCGTTGTTGAATCGGGCCGGAAAATATTGTATAATGTTTTCAAATCGGTTTTTGCGGGCGGAGCCATGCGCTTTGGCCGCAGAAGAATAAATGACTAGGAGGAAGAACATGAATCTGGGTTCTGATGTGGTTATCACCATTACCGGTATCGTATTGGTGTTTGCCATCCTTGTCCTGCTGATGGCGATCATCACGCTGGAGGGCAAGATCTTCGACGGCATGAATGTCAGGAAGGCAGCAGCAAAGGCTGCACCCAAGGCTCCCGCTGCAAAGCCGGCCGCACCTGTTCAGCAGGCTGCTGCTCCTGCTCCTGTGGTGGAAGAGGGCATCCCCGGCGATGTGGTGGCTGCGATCATGGCAGCGATCCACGCAATGGGCAACGGAAAGTACACCCTCAAGGCCGTGCGCCGCAGCAAGAATGGCTGGGGCAAGGCCGGTGTCAACGACACCACCGCACCTTTTTAACACAGGAGGAAGAACATGACACAGTTTATCAGCACTCTGGTCGGTATTTTCCAAAGCTCTGGCTTTGCCCGCTTCGGTGAGCCGGGCGGCTACCTGTACGCAATCATGATTTGCGTCGGCTGCTTCTTGCTGTACCTGGCCATTGTGAAGGAATTTGAGCCCCTGATCCTGCTGCCCATGGCGTTCGGCATGATCCTTGCCAACCTGCCCGGCAGCGGCATCATCCACATGCAGTATTTCGTCGGCGATGGTCTGGAGCACCCGATGTGGGTCGAGATCCTGAACAACGGCGGCCTGGCCGATATGCTCTACA
>OGGV01000501.1_pt1 | contig 26636 bp, 25 predicted proteins | sample 1571301 | NCBI WGS metagenome assembly OGGV01 (sample SAMEA2582072, study PRJEB24529) | metagenome | biome: Human gut stool | place: China | collected 2011
AGACGAACAAGTCCAGGCCTCCGACTATGGGTTGGATGAGCCAGTATACAACCAAGTCCCGCAAAAAGAAACCGAAGAAGAAGCCGAAGAGACAGATGTACAGGAAATCGCCAAGCAACAGGGCGGTGTAAACATAGTAGAAAACCCAGAAGAACCCTTTTAATCATGGAAACAACAGCACTCTCAACAACACAGGAAGCATTATTACAGGCCAAAGACATCATTGTGCAAAACATTGCAAGTAATGAAAAAGCAAAAGAAGTCGCAAAAATCCTGCTCGCTAAAATAGAAAACACCCCTATCTCAGACACTCCGGAAGTCCGGTTCCTAGACGAAGAGTGTAAAACATTCCTCGGAAAGATAAGCAAGACCATTTCGGCCATGACCGACCGCCGGAAACCAATCACACAGGCATTCGACCAAATCCGGAAACATTTCACCGAACTGGAAAACGAACTGAAAACAGGGGAAGAAATACAGGCAATACAAAATTTCAGAAACGCATTTGCCCGGCATATCGCGGAAATCGCCGCAAAAGAGGAAGAGTCTCGGCGTATCAAGGCTGCCACAGAACAGGAGCGCATCGAAATGCGTGCTTATTTCAAACAAGCCTTTACCAACGACCTGGTAAACACATTAAGCCTTGCATACGATTCGCTTGAAGAAATATTCAACTCCATCACGCTGCAAAACTGCGAGCTAAAAAAAGATGAATTGAAAAACTTCTCATCCGAATACAAACCGGCCACTTTCTCATATCCATACAGGAATTACATTACAAAAGAAGAAGAGATCGCAATCTATGAAGAAATAGCTTCTTCCAAATCTGCCAAAAATGAACTGGAATACAATGAAAAAATCACCGAAAAAATCCGGTACTACCTTGATCGCGTTGATTCAAAGAAACAAGAATTGTTAGAGATCGCGCAAGCAAATGCCGCGGAAAAAGAACGGCTTGCGAAAGAAGCGGAAGAAAGGGCAAAACGGGAAGCGGAAGAAAAAATACAAGAACTGTTGAACTTCACACAGAAACAACAGACATCCATCGAGGCAGAGAAAACTGAAGCATACCTCAATACCCTATTCGACCAAAATTATTCTGCCCCTGAGGCGAATGTAAAGAAAACGCTTTCCATCGAAGTAAGCAATCCTGCCGGATACGGACAGATATTCATGTTCTGGTTCGAGCGTGAAGGAAAGAATCTCCCGAACGAAAAGATTGAAAAGAAATCCATCGCACAGATGAAGAAATTCTGCGAGGATATCGCAAACAAGGATGGAGAAATCATCACGTCAAACTTTATTACTTACAAAGAAGTCGTTACGGCAAAATGAAAGACCCATACTATGACAGGTCGGAAATATCCAACTCCGACCTGTCTGAATTAAAAAGACAGCTCTACGGAGGAATGGAAATCGACCCCGTTCATGCAAAATTTGGAAACCTAATCGATCACATGATTACAGAACCGGAAAAAGTCAACTATTTCAAACTGACTTGTGCCGGTGAACAATTGACAGAAGGTGATTTCAAAAAAGCAGAAGAAATGAAAAAGGCATTCATGCGCGATGAGTTTGCCAGCCGGATACTTCCACTATCAGACACACAGAAAGTCATGATTAATCCCTGTCAGAAATTCGACTACGACATCCCTTTTACACTGCCCGTCCGATGCAAATGGGACTTGTGGATGCCGTCAATGGGATGGGGAGGCGATATAAAAAGCACCTCCGCGACGACACAGGAACAATTTGAATCCGCTGTAAGGCAATTCGACTACGACAGGCAAAGATTCTTCTACATGAATATAGCAGGCTCCGAGAAAGACGTCTTAATCGGAATTTCCAAAGAAAACTTCCGCGTCTTCAAGGTATTCATAAAAAGAGGAGATGAATTATGGGAATCCGGCCAGCACAAGTGTATGGAACTCGCATTTAAATACTGGACTATGTTCGGAGACTTAAAAAATACAGCATGACAATCACACCCATAGAAGATTTAGAAAAAGAGGGAAAAATAATAAAGTCTAAAAAAGGCAAAATTATGAAACCTGAAGAAATGAAATTGTATGTAGGACAGCTTACAGGAAATAGCAGAGGTTTTGGCTTTGTTAAGGTTGATGGTCTTGATGAAGATATTTTTATTCCGGCTAATGCTATGAATAATGCTATGCACAAAGACACTGTAATGGTTAAGCTCAATCCAAGTTCCAGAGGAAAAAGACAGGAAGGCGAAGTTGTAAAAATAATTAAAAGAGGTATGGACGGTATAGTCGGTACTTACCAAAGTGTAAAGGGTTATGGCTTTGTTATTCCTGATGATAAGAAAATAGCAGATGATATTTTCATTTCTTCTGGAGATAGTATGGGAGCAGTTACAGGTCATAAGGTAGTAGTAAAAATTACTAAGCCGGCCGGTCAAAAGAGAAAAAATCCAGAAGGTAAAATTATTGAAATACTTGGACATATTGATGACCCGGGAGTTGATATTCTTTCAATAATAAGACAGTTTAATCTTCCTACAGATTTCCCAGAAGATGTAATGAAACAGACAGAAAGTATTCCGAATGTTATTGACCCTGAAGAAGCTAAAAAACGTGAGGACTTAAGAGATGTAACGATGGTTACTATTGACGGAGAAGATGCAAAAGACCTTGATGATGCTGTTTCTGTAGAAGTTCTTGAAAATGGCAACTATAAATTAGGCGTATATATTGCAGATGTTTCTCATTATGTAACAGAAAATTCTCCTTTGGACAAAGAAGCCTATAAAAGAGGTACAAGTGTATACTTAGTAGACAGAGTTATACCTATGTTACCTCATAAACTTTCAAATGGTATTTGTTCTCTTAATGCAGGGGAAGATAGATTTACTTTATGCTGTATTATGGAAATAGATAAAAAGGGTACAGTTATAAATTCTGATATTAAAAAGGCTGTTATAAATGTAAATAGAAGAATGTCATACAATGTAGTATATGATTTGCTTACAAATGAAAATTCTGAGTATTTAAAAGAATATGAAGATTTAATGCCAATGTTTAAAAATATGGAAAAACTCAGAAATATTCTTTTAGAAAAGAGAATAACGCGAGCCGCTATTGAGTTTGACTTTGACGAAGCAAAGATTATACTTGATGAAAATGGCAAGCCTATTGATATTGTAAAAAGAGAAAGAAATGTAGCCACAAGTATTATTGAAGAATTTATGCTTGCAGCCAACGAAACAATAGCCGAAAGATTTTTCTGGCTTGAATTACCTTTTGTATATAGAACTCATGAAGTACCTGATGAAGAAAAGGTAGAACAGCTTGAAAACTTTATTGGCAAAATGGGCTATATATTAAAGGGCAATGCAACACATCCAAAGTCTTTCCAGAAAATGTTGGAACAGGCTAAGGGTAAACCAGAGGAATTGCTTATTCATAGAATGACATTACGTAGTTTCAAACAGGCTAGATATACTGCTGAAAACGGTAAGCACTTTGGCTTAGCAGCAACATATTACTGCCACTTTACTTCTCCTATCAGAAGATACCCTGATTTACAAATTCACAGAATTATAAGTCAGTATTTAACAGGAGAATTGACAGATAAAAGAATAAGCAAATACAATAGAACTCTTGCACAAGTTGCACTTCAATGCTCTATAAACGAAAGAAAAGCAGAAGATGCTGAAAGAGAAACAGACAAGTACAAGATTGTTGAATATATGCAGGATAAAATTGGAGAAACATTTGACGGTATTATTTCAGGTGTTACTTCTTGGGGCATATATGTTGAACTTGAAAATACAGTTGAAGGTATGGTATCAACTGATGATTTATATGATGATTACTATATCTATGACGAAGATAGTATGTCATATATGGGTGAGCATACACATAAGACATATACTATTGGCGATAAGGTAAAGGTCACTCTTGTGAGAGCGAGCCTTATTGACAGAGTAATTGACTTTGAATTTGCACAAGAAGAAAATTAATGTTGCAAATGATAGAATATAGTGATAACATTTAAGATAATGTTATTTAAAAGTGAGGGGATAGTATTGGTAGCTAAAATTTATTCATCTGGTCTTATGGGGGTAAATGGTTACACAGTTGAGGTTGAGGTAGATACAAGTCAAGGTTTGCCTAGCTTTGAAACTGTTGGACTTCCAGACAGTGCTGTGAAAGAGTCTAAAGAAAGAGTAAGGACAGCGATTAAAAATTCAGGCTATACTTTCCCCGTAAAGAAAATTACAGTAAATCTTGCACCGGCAAATACAAGAAAAGAAGGTCCGGCCTATGATTTGCCTATAGCTTTAGGTATATTGAGTACCATAGGCATTATCAAATGTAAGGATATTAGTGATAGTATTTTTATAGGAGAGTTATCCCTTGATGGCAGAGTAAAGGCTGTTGACGGAGTTTTGCCTATGGTACTTTCTGCAAGGGATAACGGCTTTAAAAGATGTTTTGTTCCTTGTGAAAATGCCGATGAAGCTGCTTTGGTAAATGATATTTCGGTATATCCGGTCAGTTCAGTATCACAGCTTGTAGATTACTTTAATGGTAAAATTAGAATTGAACCTAGAATCGTTGATATAGAGGCATTTTTTAATAATAAAGAACAGGAAACAAATGACTTTGCTGATGTAAAAGGTCAGGAAAATGTAAAAAGAGCTTTGGAGATTGCTGCTGCCGGTATGCACAATGTACTTATGATAGGACCTCCCGGTTCTGGTAAGACAATGATGGCAAAAAGACTTCCTACTATATTACCGGACTTATCTATGGAAGAAAGTCTTGAAATTACAAAAATATATTCAGTAGCCGGTCTTTTGAGAAACAGAGATGCTCTCTTTACAAAACGTCCCTTTAGAGCACCTCACCATACTATTTCCGGTTCAGCAATGGTAGGTGGAGGTAGAATACCAAAACCAGGTGAAGTAAGTCTTTCTCATAATGGCGTTTTGTTTTTAGATGAATTACCGGAATTTAGAAGAAATGTTTTGGAAGAATTAAGACAGCCTTTGGAGGACTGTAAGGTTACTATTTCAAGAGTTAATGGTACAATGACATATCCGGCAAACCTTATGCTTGTGGCATCAATGAACCCTTGTCCTTGTGGCTATCATGGATATTCTGATAAATGCACTTGTTCCCCTAGTCAGATTAAAAGATATATGGGAAAAATCAGTGGTCCTTTGTTGGACAGAATTGATATTCAAATAGAGGCATCAGCTGTAGAATATTCGGATTTGGAAAGTAAGGAAGCTGGCACAAGTTCGTCAGAAATAAAAGAGAGAGTTATAAAAGCTCAAAAGATACAGCTTGAAAGATATAAAAATGATAATATTTTCTTTAACTCACAACTTTCAGCGCCTTTGATTGAAAAATATTGTGCTTTGGGCGAAAGTGAAAAACAAATGATGAAAACAGCTTTTGACAGACTTAATTTTAGTGCAAGAGCATACCATAAATTACTAAAAATAGCCAGAACTATTGCAGATTTAGATAGTAGTGAAAATATAGAAATTAGGCACATAGCTGAAGCCTTGCAACTTAGAAATCTGGATAGAGTTACTCTACATTAGGAGTGATTTATATGAATTGTGATAATAAATACATAATGTGGTTGTCTTCACTTAATAATATAAAATTGTCTATAAGGAGAAAGTTGCTTGATTACTTTGGCAGTGGAGAGGAATTGTGGCTGGCAAATAGCAAAGATTTAAAATATTCTGAAATTTTAAATACTGCAACAATAGAAAAAATAGTAGCCAGTAGATATAAATATTCTGCCGATGAAGAATTGGAAAAGTTTAATAATATTAATGCTAAATTCTATACAGAAGATGATGAAGAATATCCTGAAAAATTAAAGTATATTCCAGATGCACCTTTGGGTATATATGTAAGAGGAAATGTAGTTCCTGAACATAGAACAAGTGTAGCCGTTGTAGGCTCAAGGCGAATTACAGACTACGGTGCTATGTGTTGTGAAAAGTTTTCAAGAGAACTGGCACAAAATGGAGTTTGTGTTGTAAGTGGACTTGCAATGGGTACAGATGCCGTAGCTCATAGTAGTTGTTTAAAAGGTGGAGGTATTACCTTTGCTGTTTTAGGTACCGGTGTTGACACTATTTATCCGGCTTGTAATACCAATTTAGCAGATAAAGTTATGGAAAAAGGCTGTTTAATAAGTGAATTTCCACTAGGAACAAAGGCTTTTCCTGCAAATTTCCCAATAAGAAATAGGATTATAAGTGGTATGTGCGATGTTACGGTCGTTATTGAAGCTGATGAAAAAAGTGGCACAATGATAACAGCTAATCACGCATTGGAACAGGGTAGGACAGTTATGGCACTTCCGGGAAATATTACAAGTCGCCTTAGCCGAGGAACTAACAATTTAATAAGACTTGGAGCAACCGCTGTTACAAAAACAGAGGATATTTTAGAGGAATTGGACATAACAATACAAAGTGAAAATACAAAAGAAAATATTAAAAATTCAGGAAAAATTATAAATGGGCTTGCACCAAATGAAAAATTGGTTTATGATTGTATGGATTATGAACCAATTACGATTGATGAAATAATAGAGAAGATTAATTTGAATATACAGGACGTGTCTTGTGCATTGACTATGTTGGAAGTTCAAGGGCTGATACAAAAAATGTCAGGACAGAAATATGCAAAAGTTCTGTAGGAGGATGTATAATGAGTGCGAAAAAATATCTGGTTATTGTGGAGTCACCAGAAAAATCAAAGAATATACATGGCTTTTTAGGCTCTAACTATAAAGTAATTGCTACCAAAGGCCACGTTAGGGACTTACCTAAAAGTGAACTTGGTATTGATATAGAAAACGATTTTGAGCCTAAATACATTACTATACGAGGAAAAGGGGAAATATTGGCACAACTTCGTAAAGAAGTTAAAAAAGCTGATAAGGTTTATTTGGCAACTGACCCTGACCGTGAGGGAGAGGCAATTAGTTGGCATTTATTGTATGCCTTAAAACTTGACCCAGAAAAGACAGCTAGAGTTACATTTAACGAAATTACAAAAGATGTAGTTAAAAAGTCTATAAAAGAAGCAAGAGAAATTGATATGGACTTAGTTAATGCACAGCAAGCTAGACGAGAATTAGATAGAATAGTAGGCTATAAAATCAGTCCACTTCTTTGGAAAAAAGTAAAGAAGGGGCTTAGTGCCGGTAGAGTACAGTCTGTTGCCCTTAAACTTATTTGTGAAAGAGAAGAAGAAATAGAAAACTTTGTTCCACAGGAATATTGGTCTATTGATTCTGTATTTAAAACAGCAAAGGGCAAGAAGTTTTCTGCTAAGTTTTATGGAGATAAGAATGGCAAGGTTGAATTAAATACAAAGGAAGAAACAGATAAAATTCTTAATGCCGTTGAAAATGCTGACTTTACTGTAGAAAAGGTAAAGAAAAGTGTTAGAGCTAAGAATGCTCCAGCACCATTTACTACAAGTACAATGCAACAGGAAGCATCAAAACTTTTAGGCTTTGCTCCTCAAAAGACAATGAGAATTGCCCAGCAACTTTATGAAGGTATTGATATTGAAGGTGAAGGTACAGTAGGTTTGGTATCTTATATCAGAACTGACTCTGTAAGAATTTCTGATGAGGCTTATGAACAGGCCAAAGAAGTTGTTTCAAAACGCTATGGCGAAGAATATCTTAGAGAAAAGAAACAGTATAAGACTGATAGTTCAGCACAGGATGCTCACGAAGCTATTAGACCTACAGTAGCACAGAGATACCCTGATTCTATAAAGGAAAGCCTTAGTCGTGACCAGTATAAGCTCTATAAACTTATTTGGGAAAGATTTATGGCCAGTCAGATGATGCCGGCAAAATATGCAACTGTAAGTGCAGATATTGGTGCAAATGACTATATTTTTAGAGCAACTGGTTCAACACTTATGTTTGACGGTTATTTAGCTGTATATAAAAAGAATGAAGAATTAGACGATGAAAAGGCTATGCCTGAAATACAGGAAAATGATACTGTAGTACCAGTTACTATTGAGGGTAATCAGCATTTCACACAGCCACCTGCAAGATATTCAGAGGCATTACTTATTAAAACACTTGATGATATAAAGGTAGGTAGACCATCAACTCTTGCTCCGACTATTGCAACAATTCTTGCTAGAAATTATGTTACAAAGGAAAAGAAACTTTTGTATTCAACAGAATTAGGCGAAATTGTAAACGAAATTCTTACAAAGAACTTTGAACCAATTATCAATGCTGAATTTACAGCAGATATGGAAAATACTCTTGATATGGTTGCTGACGGCAAAATGGAATGGAAGCAGGTATTGAGAGATTTCTATCCTTTACTTGCTGAACTTTTAGCAGAGGCAGAGGCAAAAGTTGAAAACGTTGAAATTCAAGACGAGGTTACAGACGTTATCTGTGAAGAATGTGGCAGGAATATGGTTGTTAAATACGGCAAGTATGGTAAGTTCCTTGCCTGCCCAGGTTTCCCAGAATGTAGAAATACAAAACCTCTTTTTGAAGAAGCTGGCGTAAATTGTCCAATTTGTGGTGGTAAAGTTTTAATTAAGAAGACTAAAAAAGGTAGAAAATATTTTGGTTGCGAACATAATCCGAAATGTAGTATGATTTCTTGGTATAAGCCAACTGGTGAAATTTGTCCAGAGTGTGGCGATGTACTTGTAGTAAAGGGTACAAAGACTAAGAGAGTGGCTTGTAATAATCCGGAATGTAATTTTACTAAGGACTATGTAGAAAAAGAAAATGAAGAAGAATAAATACTTTATTATGAATCCCGTTTGCATTATGTAAACGGGACGCATAATATAAGGTGAAGGAGGGCGTATATGGCAGAATTGGTTTTATATCGTAGAAGATTTATACCTGATGAAAAGATTTTATTAAAAGATGATAAGGTTGTATCTGTTTCAGATGATGCCATAGTAACAAAATGGGAAGTGTTGACAAAACGCCATGATTTTACTCATGGTATGTCTTGTTATTATATAAAAGAGGGCTTTAAGGTTAGTAAATTCCTTGATGACAACGATAATATTGTTTATTGGTATTGTGATATAATTGAAACTGAAAAAGACGGTAATACATATACTTTTAATGATTTGTTGGCAGATGTTATAATACACAATGATGGCAAAGTGGAAGTAGTAGACGTTGATGAAATAGGTCGTGCTTTAGAAGAAAATATTTTACCAACAGAATTAATTGCAAAGGCACTTTATCGTTTAGATAAATTATTGAGAATAATATATTCTGGCGAATTTGAAAAATATCAAGCACCGTTAAACAATTAATAGAGGTCCATAAATGGATGAGAAAGAAAAGAAACCTAAAAAGAAAAATATACATAGTGGTCATAGACATAGAGTAAGGCAAAGATTTTTGAAGGAAAATTCCTTAGAAAGTTTTGAAGAATATCAAATTGTGGAATTACTTTTGTTTTACGCATATCCTATGAAAGATACTAATGAAATGGCACATAAATTGTTAGATACCTATGGCTCATTTCATAATCTGTTGGCAGCAGGTGCCGATGATTTAATGGCTAGGGGTAATTTAACAGAGGGTGCAGCTGTTTTAATATCTATGTTGCCTCATATTGCAAGGCGTTATGAAAATAGCTTTTATTCTAAGAAAGAACAAATTGATACTTTTGCAAGGGCATCAGCATATTTGACTACACTATTGTCGGCTAGACCTTTTGAAAGTTTTGTGCTTTTATGTTTAGATATTAATAAGCGACTGATAAATTATATTTATATAAGTGATGGTACTACAGACGGTACAAAAGTGTATATTGATAAAGTAGTCGAAAAAGCATTGATAAATAAAGCTAAATTTGTTATAATAGGTCATAATCATCCATCAGGTAATAGAGAAATGTCTAATGCTGATTATGTTGCCACTACTGCTATTATTAGAAGTCTTGAACCATTAGGTATAAAAGTTTTGGACCACATCATTGTTTGTGATAAAAACTGGAAGAATAATTTTAGCTTTGCCAAGGAAAAATATTTTGGTCTAAAATACAACATATCTGCTGATTAGGAGGTAATATTATGAAAAAATTATATAAAATCAGAAGTGAAGCTGTTGTAGGTGGCGTTTGTGCGGGTATCGCAGAATATTTTAATATTGATAAAACTGTTGTAAGAGTGGCTTTTGCTCTTATCAGTTTAATGAGTGGTGTATTCTTAGGTGTAGTTTTTTATATTGTTTGTATGATGGTTATGCCTGATAAAGATATATAATTGTTATTTAGGAGGATTACAATGGAAAAGTCAATGGAAAAAGTTGTTGCACTTGCTAAAAACAGAGGTTTTGTTTATCCTGGTTCTGAAATCTATGGTGGTTTAGCAAATACATGGGACTATGGTCCTTTAGGTGTTGAACTTAAAAATAATGTAAAAAAAGCTTGGTGGAAGAAGTTTGTTCAGGAAAGCCCTTACAATGTAGGTGTTGACTGTGCAATTCTTATGAACCCAGAAGTATGGGTAGCTAGTGGTCACGTTGGTGGCTTTAGTGACCCTCTTATGGACTGTAAGGAATGTCACGAAAGATTTAGAGCTGATAATATCATTGACGATTTTATGAAGGATAATGGTATTGAAGGTTCAGCTGATGGTATGACAGAAGCTGAAATGCAGGCTTATATTGACGAACACAATATTCCTTGCCCTAGCTGTGGTGCTCATAACTTTACTGGCATTAGACAGTTTAACCTTATGTTCAAGACTCACGCTGGTGTTACAGAAGATAGCAAAAATGTTGTTTACCTTCGTCCAGAAACTGCTCAGGGTATTTTCGTAAACTTTAAAAATGTTCAGAGAACAACAAGAAAGAAAATTCCTTTCGGTATTGCTCAGGTTGGTAAGTCATTAAGAAGTCTGAAAGTGAAATTACACCTGGTAACTTCACTTTCAGAACTAGAGAATTTGAACAGATGGAACTTGAATTCTTCTGTAAGCCAGGTACTGAAATTGAATGGTTCAACTACTGGAAAGAATATTGCAGAAATTGGCTTTTAAGCCTTAACGTAGACGAAAAGAATATTGTTCTTCGTGACCACGAACAGGCTGAACTTGCTCATTATTCAAATGCTACAACAGATATTGAGTATATGTTCCCATTTGGTAAGGGTGAACTTTGGGGTGTTGCATCAAGAACTGACTTCGACCTTAAGGCTCATGCTGAACATTCTGGCGAAGCTATGGACTACTTTGACCCAACTACAAATGAAAAGTATGTTCCATATTGTATTGAACCATCTTTAGGTGCAGATAGAGTTACTCTTGCTTTCCTTTGTGAAGCATATGATGAAGAAGAAATTGGCGAAGGTGATGTAAGAACTGTATTACATTTCCACCCAGCACTTGCTCCTTTCAAGGCTGCTGTATTACCTCTTTCTAAGAAGCTTTCTGAAGAAGCTAGCGAAGTATTTGCAGAACTTAGTAAGTACTTTAGATGCGATTTTGATGATGCACAGGGTATTGGTAAGAGATACCGTCGTCAGGACGAAATTGGTACTCCATACTGTATTACATATGACTTTGATTCTAAGGAAGACGGTTGCGTAACTGTTCGTGATAGAGATACTATGGAACAGGAAAGAATTAAGATTTCTGAATTAAAGGATTACATTCTCAAGAAAATTGAATTTTAATTATACTTTTTAAGATAAGGTGCGTTGATTTTGTGTCAATGCACCTTTTTGCAAATATTTTGTTTTAAGTCTTGTAATTGTTTACAAAAATAGTATTGCAAAACTGGTGAAATATGGTATAATAGTTGTAAGATAACTGAATTTAATTGGCAATTTGCACAATTAATATAGGAGGCGGTTGAAATGGGTAAAAAGTTTGTATATTTATTTTCAGAGGGCAACGACCACATGAGAGAATTACTCGGTGGTAAAGGTGCTAACCTTGCAGAAATGACTTTGCTTGGTATGCCAGTTCCTCAGGGCTTTACAATCACTACTGAGGCTTGTACTCAGTATTATGCTGATAATGAAACTATAAATGATGAAATTCAGCAACAGATTATGGAATATATAGGTAAACTTGAGGAAGTTACAGGAAAGAAGTTTGGAGATAATGAAAATCCACTTTTAGTTTCTGTTCGTTCTGGTTCAAGAGCATCTATGCCTGGTATGATGGATACTATTTTAAATCTTGGTTTAAATGATGTTGTTGTAGAAACAATAGCTAAAAAGACTGGTAATCCAAGATTTGCATATGATTCATACAGAAGATTTATACAGATGTATTCAGATGTAGTAATGGGTGTAGGCAAGAAGTATTTTGAAAAGTTGATTGATGAACTTAAAGCTGAAAAGGGTGTTAAGTTAGATACAGAGCTTACAGCTGATGACCTTAAGAGACTTGCAGAACAGTTCAAGGCAGAATATAAATCAGAAATAGGAAAAGATTTCCCAACTGACCCTAAGGAACAGTTAATAGGTGCTGTTGAGGCTGTTTTCCGTTCATGGAATAATGAAAGAGCTGTATACTATAGAAAGATGAATGATATTCCTAGTTCTTGGGGTACTGCCGTAAATATTCAGTCTATGGTATTTGGTAATATGGGCGAAACTTCAGGTACAGGTGTTGCATTTACTCGTAATCCTGCTACTGGTGAAAATAAACTTTTTGGAGAATTCCTTATGAATGCACAGGGCGAAGACGTTGTTGCCGGTGTAAGAACTCCAAGAAAAATTGACCAGCTCAAGGAAGTTATGCCTGAAGTATATGACGAATTCGTAGAAATTTGTAATAAACTTGAAAATCACTATAAAGATATGCAGGATATGGAGTTTACTATTGAAGATAAGAAACTCTATATGCTCCAGACAAGAAATGGTAAAAGAACAGCAAAGGCTGCTTTAAAGATTGCTTGTGATTTAATTGATGAAGGTCTTATTGATGAAGAAACTGCTCTTTGTATGATAAATCCAAAGCAGTTAGATGCTTTACTTCATCCACAGTTTGATGATGAGGCTTTAAAAAAGGCTGAACCAGTAGCTGTTGCTTTGGCAGCTTCTCCAGGTGCAGCTTGTGGTCAGATTGTGTTTACAGCTGAAGATGCTGTAGCAAAAGCTAAGGCTGGCGATAAGGTTGTTCTTGTTAGACTTGAAACTTCTCCAGAAGATATTGAAGGTATGAACTATGCACAGGGTGTACTTACTGTTAGAGGTGGTATGACATCTCACGCAGCCGTTGTTGCAAGAGGTATGGGTACTTGCTGTGTTTCTGGTTGTGGCGAAATAAATATTGATGAAAATGCTAAGAAGTTTGAACTTGCTGGCAGAACTTATAAAGAGGGAGATTGGATTTCTCTTGATGGTTCTACTGGTTGCATTTATGGCGAAGCTATTCCTACAGTTCCAGCTACAATAAGTGGTGAATTTGAAAGAATAATGAATTTAGCTGATAAATATAGAACACTTGAAGTAAGAACAAATGCTGATACTCCAAGAGATGCAAAACAGGCAGCAGCTTTTGGTGCACAGGGTATTGGTCTTTGCAGAACAGAGCATATGTTTTTTGATGCAGACAGAATTTCAGCTATGCGTGAAATGATTTGTTCTGATACAGTAGAAGAAAGAGAAAAAGCTCTTGATAAACTTGAACCTATGCAGCAGGGAGATTTTGAAAAGCTTTACGAGGCTATGGAGGGTAAGCACGTTAATATTCGTTTCCTTGACCCACCACTTCATGAATTCCTTCCTACAGCAGAAGAAGATATTGAAGAAGTTGCAAAGGCACAGGGTAAGACAGTTGAACAGATTAAGGCTATTATTGTTTCTCTCCACGAATTTAACCCTATGATGGGTCATAGAGGTTGTCGTCTTTCTGTTACGTTCCCAGAAGTAGCAAAAATGCAGACAAAGGCTGTAATTAAGGCTGCTATTAATGTAACTAAGAGACACCCAGAATGGAATATTGTTCCAGAAATTATGGTTCCTTTAGTTGGTGAACTTAAAGAATTTGCTTTTGTTAAGTCAATAATTACAGAAACAGCTAATAAGATTATTGCTGAATCAGGAATTGATTTAAAATACAAAGTAGGTACTATGATTGAAATTCCAAGAGCAGCTTTAACTGCTGACGAAATAGCTACAGAAGCTGAATTCTTCTCATTTGGTACAAATGACCTTACACAGATGACATTTGGTTTCTCAAGAGATGATGCCGGTAAGTTCCTTGATTCTTACTATGCTAATCAGATTTATGAACACGACCCATTTGCTACACTTGACCAAAAGGGTGTTGGTAAATTGGTAAATATGGCTGTTCAGAGTGGTAAGAGTACAAGACCAAATATTATTCTTGGTATTTGTGGTGAGCACGGTGGCGACCCTGCGTCTATTGATTTCTGTCATAGAGCAGGTTTGACATATGTAAGTTGTTCTCCATATAGAGTTCCTATTGCAAGACTTGCAGCAGCACAGGCAGCTATAAGAAATAAATAAAATTCTATTTATCCCGTATCATAATGGTACGGGATTTTAGATTTAGATAGTGGATTGGAAAGAAAATCCGATGTATTGATTAGTGTAGAAAGGAAGATTTTTTAATGACTAATGCAGTAATTGAAAATATGGTTAATAGAAGAAGTATAAGAAAATACAAGCCTGAACAAATTAAAGATGAGGAATTACAGGCTGTTATAAAGGCTGGAGAGTATGCTCCTACAGGGATGGGTATGCAGTCACCTAAAATGGTTGTAGTACAGGATAAGGAAACTATTAAATTATTGTCAGATATAAATGCAAAGATTATGGGTGTTGACTCTGACCCATTTTATGGAGCACCAACAGTAATTGTTGTATTTGCTGATAAGGCTTGTAGACCAACTTATGTAGAAGATGGTTCTTTAGTGTTGGGTAATCTTATGAATGCAGCTCATTCCGTAGGATTAGGCTCTTGTTGGATTCATAGAGCAAAGGAAACCTTTGAAACTCCAGAGGGTAAAGAGCTTATGAAAAAGTGGGGCATAGCTGATACTTGCGTTGGTATAGGTAATTGTGTTTTGGGCTATGCAGATATGCCTATGCTAGAACCAAAAGAGAGAAAGAAAGATTATGTGGTTATGGTGAAATAAATTTTAATTATAATATAAAAATAACACAAATTGCTAATAAAAATTGCAATTTGTGTTATTTTAGTACTATTATTTTAAAAGTTTTTCAGTTAAGGTTACATCATAATAATATGCGTGTTCCCCATGATACGAACAATTACTTGGACAAGGACCACCCATATGCTTTAAATTACTTGGACCACTCATACTTGTGAAATAAAAATCAGTGATAACAACATTCCCACATAAATTACATTTCCACGCTACCTTTGTCATAATAACCTCTCCTTAAATTACATATTTTTTCTTTATTATTTTTAAATTATTGTATTTTAAAGTCTGTAACTTTTACATGATAATTATAGGTATCTTCAGCAATAACCAATCTTTGCATATAAAGGCTACTACTAAATGAACTATTGGCAGGAATATCAATGGTTGCTTCTTTGCTACCGGTTTTACCGTCATTAATTTCTCCTAAGATTGTAGCTTTTACAGGTCTACTAAGTCTATTTGTTAGGGTATAGAAAACTTCAACATCGTAAACCTTATCAGACAATACATAATTATATCCAGTGTTATATACATTCCTTACAACGAAACTTAATTCAGAATGAGAACTTAAAGATGACACTTTTACAGGCTTACTTAAATATTCTTTATCTTTGCTTATTGTTTTGATAAGTGTAGAATATTTACTTCTCGCCATATTACCAGCAGTATTAGTAGGTACATTGTCAATACAATTAATAGCATCATTATAATTTCCTTGATTATAATAATTATTTGCAGACTTAAGAGAATCAAGATAGGTCTTATAACTGTTGATTGTATATACTAAATCATTAATACTTTTGTTAGTAGGATTAATAGCTTTTGCTAAATCTATTGTTGCAAGAGCAGAATCAATTTTGTAGTTTTTGAATTGTGTAGTAGCTATCTGAATATAATAAGATATTACAGAATTTTTTAATTTTTCTATGTCTTTGTGGTTTGGGTTAATATTAAAAGCTTCGTTTGCATAGTTGATGGCTGATACAGGGTCTTTTGCTTTAAGTTTTTCGTATCCCTTGTTAACGTATTGCTCAACAACATTATCTATTGACACAAGCACATTTTCCATTTGCTTGTTACGATATGGCTTATATATTTTAGTTATATTTTTATAGGCTTCAGTATATTTACCTGAATCAAACTGTTTTTTAACATATTTTCCCATATTGGTTTGAGCTTCTGTAAACAATTCATCACAAACTTTAAAGTCAGGACAAAGAGCAAGAGCTGTCTTTGTATTTTGCATAGCATTAAAATATCTATAATTTGCAATATCTTTTTTGGATTCTTCATATAAAGCACCAGCTTCTTTTATTTTTGAAATTTCAACAACAGCTTCGCTATGGGCATAGCTTAAAGGCATTACCCAGCTATAGTAACTGATGGCTTTATTGTAGTCACCATTAACAATAGCCTCTTTAGCCTTTCTAATATTTCTGTTGTCAAAGGCGTGCCATATAAATAAAACACTTATAGTTAAAATAACTATAGCACCTAAAATGATAAAAATGGTTTTTATTAATTGCTTCTTTTTTTTTAGAATTTTAAAAATATTTTTTCTTTTAGGTTCTTGAGTTACGTCAAGGCTGTTGCCACATTCTGAGCAAGTTTTTAAATCATCTGTACATTCCGTACCACATTTTGGACATTTTTTCATTTGTAATACCTCCCCATAAGTTAGAGTGTGTTAAAACACAATTAAATAAGAGTATCGTAATATTTGTCATTGTTTTTACTGATTATAAAAGGTCAGATAATAAGAACTTCTATGGAAGGATACTTGTGTAAAGTATGTAGTAATAAATTTGTTTATAAATAAGGTCCAATAATAAGTTTTATAAAAAAGAATATAATTACCATCATTATTATAATGGAAAATTTTTCAATGTTACGTTTTTCATATTTTTCAATTTCTTCATTAATATATACACCGTCAACATATAGTACAGATTTTTTTCCGTTATTTTCTATTCTGATTACAACCAAAAAGTTTGCTTTAAGCAGAGCACCAAATTTGTTTTGAGAATTTAAAGTACCTCTTACTTCCCAATTTCCACCATTGCGTTTTTCTTCAAGTATAAGTTCATCGGGAGAGCAAAATATTGCTGTTAATGGTGCATTTAAACGTTCTAATATATTAGGCTTAATAGCTTCAAGAATTTGATTTTTATTCCATTCCATAATATTTACTCCTATCTCTTTATCATATGTATTTGTAAAAATATAGTTTTCGTGTTAATGATTAATTTTTGTTTACATTCATATATACAAAGTTACCGTAAGATTTTTCAGCATAATCAGTTAATTGAGTACCCTTATATTTATCTCTTATTTCGTCTTCTGCAAATTTACCTACAAATTCAGACCTTGTTTCAGCAGATACAATTTTGTCTTCAGTATTTATAGTGTTAAGTGTTGTTCCGGCATCAACCCAGGCAGATACTTTAAAAACATCAATAATTTCACCATTGCAAACAGCAACAACATATTTAAGAATACTTCTTTTTTCTTTATCAATGTCCCAAGCAGTACGGCAAGTATCATATAACTGGAAATCTGTCATATCAGGTTTGTATGTATTATTTATCTTTACAGCGATTGCATTTGTTTTTTCATTAAACATATTTATCATCCTTTCAAAAATATATGGTGTTGGTTGCTAGAATTTAATTATATTTACACAATTTAGCATAATGTAGTTTTTAGCTGTACTTTTCATTTCCTCCTTCATTTTAAAAAAATTTGTGTAAATACATAATTAAATCTATTTGTAAGTACACTTATATTATAGTCCAAAACGGTCTATTCTGTCAATAGTCCGTTTTGGCGAATTAATCAAATACATTATTGACTTTTGAGATAATAATTCTGAGGTGATTATTGATGAAATATGAAAGAATAAGAAATCTTAGAGAAGACCAAGATTTAACTCAAGCATATATTGGTAAAGTCCTGAATGTTACCCAAAAGTCATATTCCAGATATGAAAATGGAGATAGAGCCATACCTATTGAACTTTTATCAAAACTTGCTGATTTTTATGACACAAGTGTTGATTATTTAATAAATCGTACAAATATTAAAACTCCTTATCCTAAAAAATAGATTTAAGATATAGATTAATGTAAAATTTCTTATTTCATTAGATGAGAGCTTTACTATATAGAAAATCAAAAGTTTAAGAGAGATTAGTACTATATGCCTTCCTTAGTTATGTATATATCAAATGTAAATGGTATATAATACTATATATGTTTAGGAATGATAGTTTTGAAAAATATAAAGCTTTCGGGAAATAAGTGGCTTTTAATATGTTACATAGCTTTGTTATGCCTTGGTATTGCAAGGGCACACTACAATAAGTCTGTTAATACGGCATCTTTACCAGTAGAAAAGAAAAATATTGTTATAGATGCTGGACATGGAGGTTTTGACCCTGGAAAGGTTGCATCTGATGGCATACAGGAAAAAGGTATAAATCTAAAAATATCTGAAAAATTGAAAGCCTATTTAGAACAGGGTGGAGCAGTTGTATATATGACAAGGCTAGATGACACATCTCTTTCGGATAAAAAAAGGGAAGACTTAAAAAACAGAACTTTAATAGGAAATGGAGAAAATGTGGATTTATTTGTAAGTGTTCATCAAAATTCTTTTCCAAAAAATTCTGCAAAAGGAGCACAGGTATTCTATTACAAAAAATCTGAAAATGGAAAAAGGCTGGCTACTTGTATTCAATCAAGGTTAAAGGAAGTTGTAGACACAGAAAATGACAGAGTTGCAAAGCCAAATAAAGATTACTATGTTTTAAGAGAAATAACTGTTCCCAGTGTTATTGTAGAATGTGGTTTTTTAAGTAATTCTGTTGAGCATGATTTATTGCAAAGTGACAAGTATCAATCTAAATTAGCTTGGGCAATATATATGGGTATATTAGACTATTATGGAGAAGGCAAAGTATAATACATTATTAAATTTTCTTTAAGTCATAAAAATATATTGTATTAATTTGGAAGTATGTGGTATAATCAAAATACATTTAAAAAGCAAAGGAGGCTATATAATGGACGAATTAAAAACAAATACTTGTGGTTGTGGACATGACCACGAACATGAACACGGTGAAGATTGTGGTTGTGGCGAACACGCAACAATGATGTTACAGCTTGATGACGGTAGCGAACTTAAATGTACTGTACTTGGAATTTTTGATGTAGAAGAAATCGAAGGTAAAGAGTATATCGCTTTACTTCGTGAAGATAATGATGAAGTTCTCATTTATGAATATAGTGAAGATGAAAATGAAGAACCTATTCTTGCAAATATCGAATCTGATGATGATTATGACAAGGTTCAGAGTGCTTTTATGACATTGTTAGATATTGATGAAGAAGATATTGAAGAACTTGAAGACGAATTATTAGATGACTTAGACAAAGAATAATTCCGTTGGGACTATCTGAATAGGTAGTCCTTTCTTTTTTTGTTGTTTTATGCTAAAATATATAAGTATTTTTGGCATATACTTAAGGGGTATGTTTTAAAAAGCAAAGGAGGAGAAAAAGTTGGCGAAAGGAGAAAAGAGAAAGAAAGTAAAAAGTGGCTTTTTCAGAGTAATATTTAGCCGTACAGGACTTGTATTTGTTCTTATTTTGCTACAGTTAGCTTTGTTGCTTTTTGGATATTATTATTTAACAATCTACAAAGGTATTTTTTATGGAATAATGATTACTGTTAGTGTTTTGCTTGTTGTATATATACACAATTCCGATAGTGACCCAAGTTTCAAAATGGCATGGCTTATTCCTATATTGTTAGCACCAGCTTTTGGTGCGTTTTTCTATTTGTTTATACATTTGCAGGTAGGTACAAAAGTAATAGCAAGAAGACTTCAAAAAAATTATTTTGATACATCTGCTTTTTTGGAACAAGATGAGCTTGTGAAAAAAGAGTTGGAAATAGAAAATCCAAGAGTAGCAGGTTTGGCCCACTATGTAAAAAATTATGGTGGCTATCCAATATATAACGGAACAGGAGCAAAATATTATCCTTTTGGAGAAGATGTATTTGAAGACCTTAAAAAAGATTTGAGAAAAGCTAAGAAGTTTATTTTTCTTGAATTTTTCATTATTGAAAGAGGGGTAATGTTTGATTCAATATTAAATATTTTAAGGGAAAAGGTAAGAGAAGGCGTAGAAGTTCGTTTGATGTATGATGGAACTTGCTCAATAATGCTTGTCCCTTATAATTTTCCTAGTCAAGTAGAAAAAATGGGAATAAAATGCAAGGTGTTTTCTCAAGTTAGACCTTTCTTATCTACAAGTCAGAATAATAGAGACCATAGAAAAATTGTTGTTATAGACGGTCATACAGGTTATACCGGTGGATTTAATTTAGCCGATGAATACATTAATGTAAAATACAGATTTGGTGTATGGAAAGACACAGGCGTAAAAATCAATGGTCCTGCTGTAAAGAATATGACAATGATGTTTTTGCAAATGTGGAATGTGACAGGAAATGAAAAAGAAAATTATCAGGATTATATACTTCCTGATAACCACGCCTATGAATTTGGGTATGACAGAAAAGGCTATGTAATGCCTTATGGTGACAGTCCCTTAGATAAGGAAAACATAGGAAAACAGGTCTACATTGATATAATGAATAATTCAAAGAAATATGTTCATATAGTAACACCTTATCTTATACTTGATTCAGATACGGTATGTACATTAAAATATGTGGCAAAAAGAGGGGTATCTGTAAAAATAATTACACCACATATTCCGGATAAAAAATATGTTTATTATTTGGCACATTCCCATTATAAGGACCTGATTTCAAACGGTATAGAAATATATGAGTATACACCAGGCTTTGTTCATGCAAAAATGTTTGTTAGTGACGATATGAAGGCCGTAGTTGGTACAATTAACTTGGATTTTAGAAGTCTTTATCTTCATTGGGAAGATGCTGTATATTTCTATGGTAATTCAGTTGTTCATAGTGTTGAAAATGATTTTATGGAGACACTTTCAAAATGTCAAAAAATAAGTTTAGAGGATTGTAAGAAGTTTTCTTTATTTGATAAGGTTGCAGGAAAAGTTTTAAGACTTATTGCTCCATTAATGTAATTATAAGGTGCTGATGAATTTCAGCATCTTATTTTTTTGTAATAATTAAGTTTAATTATGAATATATTTTCTATATTGCATTTGGGGTGAGTGTATTGGAAAAACCTCCTTATTCTGATGAATTTTATGAGGTAATGCTTGAAAATGAAAGTACACTACAAAATGAATTTGGAATTACAGATGTAAAAGTATGTCATTTAAAAAACAGTTCCCTTGTAGTTGCCTATATTCCGGCTGATGTATACAGGAGAGTTATTAGTCAAAGAGGGTCTTTTGAGGGTGCATTACTAGCAGGAGCACCTATTATTATGGGATTGACAGATGCTGAATTAAATAGTGCTATAGATGTATACAGACTTAGGGATAGTCCTATAGATTTAAGAGGACAAAATACTATAATAGGTATAGTTGATACAGGAATAGATTATAAAAATGAGGAATTTATAAGAGAAGACGGTACAAGCAGAATATTAAATATATGGGATATGACAATAGACAGTGATGATGACAATGTATGCTTTGGCACTGAATTTTCAAATAAAGAACTTACAGAACAAAGTGCTGATACTACAGATGAAGTAGGTCATGGAACAAGAATGGCACAAGTAGCAGGGGGCAGAAGTGGAGTAGCACCTGATTGTGAATTTATTGTTGTAAAATTAAAAAGGGCAAAGAAAAGTATATTAGATTTATATGGGCTAAATAGTGATACTGAAAGCTACGAATCCTCAGATGTGGTATTAGGTATAGACTATCTTGTTACAAAGTCTATAGAATATAGGAAACCAATATCTATTATACTTGGTTTAGGTACTAATCAAGGAGGCCATGACGGATTAACTGTAATAGAGAGAATTTTATCTCAAATGGCATTAAGAATAGGGGTTGGAATAAGTGTATCTGCTGGTAATGAGGCTTTGTCAGGACACCACACGTCATTTACCCTTGAAGGTTCTTCGCCCTATTATGATATGGAAATTAACGTAGCAAATAATGAAAAAAGTTTTCCAGTATGGATTTGGAATAGCCTGTTTAGCGAGATAGAAGTCAGTATTATCTCTCCCTTGGGTGAAGAAACAGGAAGAATACCGACTAGGAATAATTTTACCAATACTTACAATTTTAATATTAGTTTAACTTCTGTAAGGGTTTCCTATGAATTGCCGGCATCTTGGGGACGTGACCAAAGAACAACATTGGTATTTAATAATCCTATTGAAGGGGTATGGAAGATTAGGGTATATAATATTGGTGTTACAGGGGTAGTAAATAGCTGGTTGCCTTCAAATGGATTTATAAAGAGAGATACAAGGTTTTTAAATCCTGACCCATATATTACAGTAACTGTACCGTCAACAGCAAATTATATAATGTGTGTAGGGGCTTTTGACCCATCTACAAAAACTGTTTATTCAACTTCCGGCAGAGGCCCTACAAGGCAAGGAATAGTGTTGCCTAGTTTTGTTGCCCCTTCTGATGGCAGTACAAGTATAGCTACAGCAGTAAACGGAGGAGCAACAGCATTAATTTTGGAATGGGGTTTAAATAGAATAAATAACCTGAACATAAATTCTTTAGCGATTTTGGAATATATTACAAGGTCTGCTACAAAAAAATTAGAAGACATATATCCTAATACAATTTCTGGCTATGGAAGATTAAATATTTTTAATGCAATAGCCAGTATTTAGTATAAAAATAAAGAAATATTGCATAATTATAAAAGTAAAGTTAAGTGAAAAAGTTTGACTTTACTTTTTTTTATTAAGTATAAAAGGGTATTTAACGGATAATTTAAAAATATATATTGATTAAATAAGTAGAATTTTTTTACAATTTATGATATTATATAAAGAGGTATTGACAATTTTCATATTTATGATATAATTTTAGTAATTTATCACTTTACTAGACTAAAGTGAAATGAGAGGGAGTTCATATGATAATTAAGAAATTGCATACACCAGAAGGCGTAAAAGACTATTTACCTTCTGAGTGCATATTAAAGACAAAAATAGAAAACAATGTTAGCAAAGTTTTTAAAAGCTTTGGCTACGTTCCGGTAAAGAGTCCAACATTTGAATATTCAGATGTTTTTGATAATAAGGGTAGTGTTTCAGACCAAAATCTTTATAGATTTGTGGATAGAGATGGTTCAATTTTAACTCTCCGTTCTGATATGACACCAGCTATTGCAAGAATTGTTGCAACTACATATTCAGATAAGAAAATGCCTATAAGACTTAGCTATATTGAAAATTTATTTAGACATACAGTAAATTATCAGGGTAAGTTAAATGAATTTACACAGGCTGGTGTGGAACTTATTGGAGCACACTCTATAAGTGCTGATGTAGAAGTTTTAGTAATGGCAATAAAGGCTATTTTATCATCTGGTGTAAAGAATTTTAAAATAGACTTAGGTCATAGTAATTTCTTAAAAGGTGTTCTTGAAGAAACAGGGCTTGACAGCGAAAGTATAATGATGTTACAGGAATCTATTGCTGACAAGAATTATGTTGCAGTAAATGATTTAGTTAGTCAGTTAGACATAAGTGGCGACCTTAAATATCTTTTTAATGAATTACCTTTCCTCATTGGTGATTTATCTGTTCTTAATAGCGTTAGAGAAAAGAACTTAAATAAAAAGTCTTTAGATGCAGTTAATTACCTCGAAAATATTTACAATATACTTAAGGAACTTGGCTTTGAACAGTATGTTTCTTTTGACTTAGGTGTTATTGGTTCAATGGATTACTATACAGGTATTATTTTCAGAGGTTATGCTGAAGGTGTAGGTTTCTCTATTGTTGACGGTGGTAGATACGATAAGTTAGTAAAGAATTTTGGAGCTGATTATCCGGCTGTAGGTTTTGCTGTTAAGATTAATGACCTTATGCAGGTTCTTAAAACAGAAAATACTGAAAGTGCTGATATACTTGTAGTTTTTGATGATGAAAGTATTGTAAGTGGATTTAAGTATGCAGAGGCTTTAAGAAATGCCGGCAGAACTGTTGAAATCGGTCTTTCAGGTAAAAATCTTGAAGAAAACAAGGCTTATGCAGCATCAAAGAACATAAACAAAATTGTTGCCGTAAATGGTAAGATTACAGAAATAGATTTAGATAATAACGAAGAAAAGACAATAGACATAGAAAGTCTTTTGAACAAGGAGGCAGAATAATGGAATACTTAACTTTTGCCCTTGCAAAAGGCAGACTTGCAGATATTACAATGGATTTGCTTGAAAAAATGGGCATTACTTGTGATGAAATGAAGGAAAGTTCAAGAAAACTTATATTTACAAATGAAGAATTAAAATTAAAGTTTTTCTTGGCTAAGGCATCTGATGTTCCTACATATGTTGAATATGGTGCGGCAGATATAGGAATTGTCGGAAAAGATACGCTTCTTGAAGAAGGCCGTACGCTTTATGAAGTATATGATTTAAAGGTGGGCAGCTGTAAAATGTGTGTATGTGGTCCATCATCTGCAAAAGAAAAATTGCAGCACCATGAGCTTATACGTGTTGCTTCAAAATATCCTAACATTGCAAAAGACTATTTTTACAATAAAAAACATCAGACAGTTGAGATTATCAAGCTTAACGGCTCAGTAGAACTTGCACCTATTGTCGGTCTTGCAGAGGTTATCGTTGATATTGTTGAGACAGGTGCGACGCTTCGTGAAAACGGACTTGAGGTTCTCGAGGAAATATGTCCACTCTCAGCAAGAGTTGTTGTTAATCAGGTAAGCATGAAAATGGAAAATGAAAGAATTAACAAGATTCTTTCTGATTTGCGTAAATATATGGAAAATTGTTAATGAGCAGACAACTGCGGAATGGAGAAAATGATATGAGAATTGTAAAACTGACTAAGGAAAGTAAATCAAACATACTTGAAAATCTTTTAAAGAGAAGTCCTAACAGCTATGGAAAGTTTGAAAGTGCCGTTGCGGATATACTTGCAAATGTAAAATCAAGAGGCGACGATGCTTTATTTGAATATACAAGAAATTTTGATAAGGCAGATATTAATCCTTCAAATATTGTTGTGACACAGGAAGAGATTGATGAGGCATATTCGCTTGTAGATGACAAGCTTCTTGATGTTATAAGAAAAGCACTTGTAAATATCCGTGATTATCATGAAAAACAGAAACAGTACAGCTGGTTTGATTCTAAGCCGGATGGAACAATTCTCGGACAGAAAGTCACAGCATTATCAAGAGTAGGTGTATATGTTCCGGGCGGAAAGGCAGCGTATCCTTCATCAGTGCTTATGAATGTAATGCCGGCAAAGGTTGCAGGAGTTGAACAGATTGTTATGTGTACTCCTCCTGATAAAGAAGGCAAAGTATATCCGACAACACTTGTTGCTGCAAAAGAAGCCGGCGTCGATGTGATTTACAAAGTCGGCGGTGCACAGGCCATAGCAGCTATGGCATACGGCACAGCATCGGTTCCTAAGGTTGATAAGATTGTTGGCCCTGGTAATATTTTCGTTGCTACTGCAAAGAAATTGCTCTACGGAACAGTTGATATTGATATGATTGCAGGTCCGAGCGAAATTCTCGTTCTTGCAGACGAAAGTGCAAATCCGAAATTCCTTGCGGCTGACCTTATGAGTCAGGCTGAACACGATAAGCTCGCTTCTGCTATTCTTATTACAACTTCTGATAAGTTGGCAGAGGATACAACAAAGGAAATTTACAGACAGGTTGAGGAGCTTTCAAGAAAGGATATTATTGAATATTCCCTCGATAACTACGGTGTTATTATCGTTTGTGATACTATGGAAAGAGCAATAGAGCTTGCAAATGAGCTTGCTCCTGAACATCTTGAGGTTTGCTGTGAAAATCCTATGGAGTATGTCGGCAAGCTTGATAATGCAGGTTCTGTATTCTTAGGTAACTATTCTCCAGAACCACTTGGCGATTATTTTGCAGGTCCTAACCATGTTCTTCCAACATCTGGTACAGCAAGATTTTTCTCACCGCTTTCTGTCGATACCTTTGTTAAGAAATCAAGCTTTATTTACTATACAGAGAATGCTCTACAAAATGATAGCGATGACATTATAAGATTTGCAAATGCAGAGGGCTTATCCGCTCACGCAAATTCTATTATTGTAAGAAAGAAATAAGAACAAGCTTTCCAGACGGGAATCCGTAAGGATTCCCGTTATTTATCTAATACTTATGTTGATGTGATAAAACTTAAAAGTTTCGCTCAAGCCTTTTCAAAGGCTTGCAGTTTCCAAAGGCAGAGCCTTTGGTCGCTCTCCGCAGAGAGCGAAATACTTTATACTTCCTAAA